>JAEIGA010007440.1_pt1 | contig 16641 bp, 10 predicted proteins | sample 9270691 | NCBI WGS metagenome assembly JAEIGA01 (sample SAMN17057246, study PRJNA624740) | gut metagenome | biome: biome; isolation source: fecal sample | host: Bos grunniens | place: China: Xizang | collected 2019
AAGGCATCTAAGCGCCAAGCCTCCCCCGAGACAAGTTCTCCCGGACGCAAGTCCCTGAAGTCCGGTCGTAGACGACGACCTAGATAGGCCGAGGGTGCAAGCGGAGCGATCCGTTGAGCTGATCGGTACTAACCGGACGTGAGGCTTAGCTTATTTACTGACTTCACTAACATGAAGAGCCCTCGCTCTTCCCGTGTGGAGCCGTAGTTCTCTTTAGTCCCCGACTTTCCGGCTTTTCGCCGGTGGCCATAGAGGAGCTGTCATACCCGTTCCCATTCCGAACACGGCAGTCAAGGGCTCCATCGCCGAGGGTAGTGTGGGACCCGCCCATGCGAGAGTAGGACGCCGCCGGCTTTTTTTGTGCCCCCGAGGGCACAAAAAAACCCGGCGTCGTCCGCTATCTGCGTCGGCCTTCGGCCTCGCAGATGATTCTTCGCGCCTTGCGGCGCTCGAATAGCGCCGGCTTTTTTTGTGCTCTGGTGCTGTCTAATTTCTCCCGGAGTTTCAACAAGCGGCGGAGCGGCGGGTGTCGCGAGTGAGGAGCGAAGGACTCGTAGCCGTGTGAGTGATTCCGTATGCAACCAGCGATAGTATTCAGGCTGCCAGGGTAAACCAGTCTGGTTGTCCTAAGCGCGGAAGGCGTAACGAGGTCCGCAGCGACGAGACCGAGCGAGCAGCCCGCCGCGATGCCGCGCCTCCATTCTTTGTGTAAGATTTCCTTTCTTGCTGCGAGTAGGGGTTAGAAAGGAAACCTCAATGAACATACTCCCGCTCTCGCTGCTGCTCGCAGTCTCCGCCCCCACCGACATCCGCTTCTCCGCCGATGTCTCCTACGCCCCTCCCGGCGACCACGCCTCCTACGTCGACTCCGGCTGGAGCAGCCGCCGCGTGGTCTGCGTCACCGACCTTGCCCTTCATGCCCGCAAAGACGGCGGCGATCTCCTGGTCTGGGTGACTTCGCTCACCAACGCGACCCCCGTCGCCGATGTCCACGTCGAAGCCTACTCCGCCGCCAACGAACTGCTCGGCTCCGCCGAGACCGCAACCAACGGACTCTGCCGCCTCCATCTTCGCCCCGGGTCCAGTGCTCGCGGCATTTATGCCGCGAAAGGCGCCGACAGCTCCTATCTCGCGCTCGTTCCGCGCATGGAGACAAGCGAAAACTACCGCGGCGTCGGCCGCGACCGCTACCTCGCCCCCGGCGCTTTCGAGGCTTTCGTCTGGAGCGAGCGCGGCATCTACCGCCATGACGAGACGATCTTCGCCCAGGCGCTGCTGCGCGGCGCTTCCCCGCCGTTCCCCGAAGTCGAGTTCTCGCTCGTCAGCCCCAGCGGCCACCCCTATGTCTCCTGCAAGGCGCGCCCCGACGCCTCCGGTGCCGTCTTCTGCTCTTCGCTTTCCGTTCCCGCCCAGCAGCCCAGCGGCATCTGGACCATCCAAGTGCGCCTGCCCGGCAAGAACGGCGCGCTCCTTGGCGAGCGCGACATCCGCGTCGAGGAGTTCGTGCCGCCGCAGGTCCGCGTCAAGCTCCGCCCCGCCGCCGAGTCGAACCGCTACGAAGTTGCCGCGGAGCATCTCTTCGGCGGTGCGGCGCGCTCGCTCGCCTGCGAAGTCGCCTATGTCTTCGACCATGAGTACTTCAATCCGAAGGGATGGGAGGGCTGGCGCTTCAGCGATCCGCGCTATCCCGGTCGTTCCGACTTCACCCGCCTGAAAACCCTCGTCACCGACGACGACGGCATCTGCGCCTTTTCCATCACGCCCCCGGGCAAGTGCGGCGACATCGGCCAGGTGGCCAAGGTCGTCGTCGAGGCGACGGTCATCGAGGACGGCGGCCGCCCCGTCACCGTCCGCCACGTCGAGCGCCGCCATGTCCGCCCCTACTACATCGGCGCCACGTTGCCGGACACCCTCCACGCTCCGCCCGACGGTTCGCGCCCGAAAGTCCGCGTCGCCTGCGTCGCGCCCGACGGCGCCCGCTTTCCGGGCCGCCGCCAGCTCAAGGTCGAGCTCAGCTGCCGCTGGAGCAGCCGCGCCCGCAAGAGCCTTGTCGTCGAAACTTCACCCGAGGGCGAAGCCGAGGTGGAGCTGCCGATCGACGAATGCGACGAATGGACCATGGCCGTGTGCGATCCGTGGGCAGAGGTCGGCTTCGAACGCGATTTCTGGTACACAAGCTACTATGACGACGATGATGACGACGAAGCCGCATCTCGCCGCCCCAGGCTGGAGCTTGCCCTCGACCGCGCCGCCTACCGCGCCGGCGAGACGCCGCGCCTCACGGTCAAGTCGCCGTTCACCGGCTTTGCGCTGCTCGGCGTCCACCGCGACCGCACCGTCTACACCGAGGTGATCGCGCTTACCAACGTTGTCTCGGAAATCGCGCTTCGCCCGGTGGCGGCGGACTGGGCGCCGAACGTGGACGTCACCATGAGCGTGGTGCGCCCGCTCGCCCGCGCGAACGCCGTCGCCACCGTCCGCGTCGTCCCGCCCGAGAAAGTGGACGTCGCCGTGAAGTGCGAGCCGGTGGCCGGCCGCGAAGGCTTCATCGCGGTCGAGGTCTCCGCGCCCGGCGCGACCGACGCGTCGGTGGCGCTTGTCGACGAAGGCATCCACCTCCTCACCCACGAGCGTCCGCCCAGCCCGGACAGCTGGTTCCACCGCGCGCGCACCGCCGACCGCTCGCTCTACGACATCTACGGCCGCCTTTTGAAGACCATCACCGGCAAGATCGGCGGCGCGAAGATCGGCGGTGGCGCCGACACCGACCTGCTCGGCCGCATCAGCCCCCAGCCGACGCGGCGGTTCCGTCCGCTCGCGCTCTTCCAGAACGGCCTTAAGCCCACCAACGGAGTCTTCCGCGCCGTCTTCGACGTCGGCCAGTTCGCCGGCGAGGTGCGCGCGACCGCGCTCGCCTGGAATGTGCGCGCGGCGGGCGGCGCGGCGGCGTCGTGCAAGGTGCGCCCGGCGCTGGTGATGCAGCCAGACGCGCCGCGCTTCGTTGCGCCCGGCGACCGTTTCGAGACGTCGCTCCTCGTTTCTGCCGACGGAATCGAGACCAACATCTTCGCCTTCGTGACTGCGCCCGACGAGCCGGGCGAAATGCGCCTGCCGTTCGAGTACGCTTTCCGCGGCCAGGTCCACCGCCGCGAGATCCTGATGCCGGTCCGCCCCGCCGTCGCCTGGCGCGAGACCAACTGGGTGGAGCGCTGCGGCGCGCAGCGGCCGAAGGCCGGCGTCGTCCGCGGCAAAAACACAGTCACATCCTGCGAGATCGTCGGCTCGCGCGCCGGCGAACTTGCCGCGGCGTACCGCTGGCTCGCCGACTATCCCCACGGCTGCCTCGAGCAGACGAGCTCGCGCATCCTGCCGCTCCTCGGCGTGCCCGGCAAGGAGGAGTTCGTCGCCGCCGGCGTCCGCCGCGTCGAGTCGATGCTCCGCGTCGGCAACTTCGTGATGTGGCCCGACTGCTTCGAGCCGCCGTGGGATCGCGAAGTGTCGATCTACGCGGCGCACTTCCTCGTCGAGGCGCGGCGCTCGGGCGCGAAGGTCTCGGACTGGGCGCATGACCGCGTGCTCGGCTTCCTGAAGAGCTGGTCGACGTCGTCGAACAAGGACCACGCCGCCTATGCCTGCCACACCCTCGCGCTTGCCGGCGCGCCCGAGCTCGACCAGCAGAACCGCCTCTACGACGAGCGCGCCAGCCTGGGCCCGCTCGCCCGCGCCCGCCTCGCCCGCGCCTTTGCGCTCGTCGGCGACAAGGTGCGTGCACGCGAGCTGATGCGCAACGCCTCCGCTCCCGCCTCGGTGAAGGAGGCCGCCTTTGCGCTGCTCGTCGCGCTTGAGGCCGGCGAGGGGGACGCCGACCGGCTTGCGACCTATCTTGAGTCGTCGCGCGACCGCGCCCAGTATGCCTGGGGCACCACCGGCGACAACGCGCATGCGCTCCTCGCGCTCGGCGAATACTACCGCCGCCACCCCGCCGAGCCGGGCGCCGCGTTCGCGGTGTGGCGGCGGCTCGAACTGCCGCGGCCCGAGGAGGTGCGCGACGAGTCGAACGTGATCGACGTCCGCCGCGAGTTCCACACCATCGACGGCGCCCCCGTCGACCTCGCGAACCTGCGGCGCGGCGATTTGCTCGTGGTGGAGCTCACGCTCTCCGCGGCGGAAACGCGCTGGTTCTCCGACCTTGTGGTCGAGGATCTCTTTGCCGCGGGGCTCGAGTACGCCGGCGAGGAGGACGAGACGCGGCCCAACTGGGTGATGCGCTACGACCCGCGCGACGACCGCATGCTCGTCTTTTCGAAGAAGTTCTGGATGGAGAAGGGAAATGAAGTCAAGTTCCGCTACCGCGTGCGCGCGGTTACGGCCGGCGAGTTCGCGCTTCCGGGTGTGGCGGTGGACGCTATGTACGCTCCTGCCGTTCGCGCTCGCCGCGCCCCTGGCCGCGTTGTGGTGCGCCGCTGACTGGCCGCGCGAGGAGTCCGCGCGCTTTCCCGGCGGGAAGGTGCTGCGCGACTCCTCGGGGCGCATCCTGCGCGTCACCCTGGACGAACAGGGCCGCGACTGCCGCCCCACCTACGCGGCGGATCCGGAGGACTGGATCGTCAAGGCGCTCGTCGCCGCCGAGGACGGCGAGTTCTGGCGCCACCGCGGCGTGCGGCTGGGCAGCGTCCTCCGCGCGGCGTGGCAGAACCTGCGCGGACGCCGCCGCGTCTCCGGCGCCTCGACGATTACCATGCAGGCGGTGAGGCTCATCCGCCCGCACCCGAAGACCTTCCTCTGGAAGGCGCGCGAGGCGGTGATGGCGGTTAAGATGGAGCGCGAGCGCGACAAGCTCTGGATCGTCTCGCAGTACCTCAACCGCGCGCCGTTCGGCGCCAACCTCGTCGGCATCGAGGCCGCGGCGGAAGGGTGGTTTGGCCATCCGGCTAAGTCGCTCGGCCTCGGCGAGGCGGCGCTGCTCGCCGGTATCGTCCAGGCGCCGTCGCGCTTCCGCCCCGACCGTGCGCTCGACCGGGCGCTCGCGCGCCGCGACTACGTGCTCGCGCGCATGCTCGCGCTGGGGCTCGCCGACGCCGACCAGGTCGCCGCGGCGAAGGCGGTGCGCCCGCGGGTCGTCGCCGAGCGGCGTCCGTTCCGCGCGCCGCACTACTGCGACTGGGCGCTTGCCGCCGGCTGCGACGGCTCCGCGCTCGACCCCGAGGCGCAGGAGATATGCGAGCGCGCCGTTGCCGATGCCGCGCGGCGCGGCGGGTACGACGTCGCCGCGGGGGTGGTACGCGCGGCGGACGGCGAGGTGGAGGCGATGGCCTCGAGCGGCGACTACTTCGGCAGCGGGGCCTGCGCCCAGGTGAACACGGCCGTCGCGCGCCGCAGCGCCGGCTCCACGCTCAAGCCGTTCCTCGCCGAACTCGCGATGGAACTTGGCTACGCCGAGCCGGGCGATTTGATGGACGACTCGCCGCGCGACTACTCCGGCTGGCAGCCGCAGAACTTCGACGGCTGTTTCCGCGGCGAAGTGACGATGCGCGACGCGCTGGTGATGTCGCTCAACATTCCGTTCATCGACCTCCTCTCGCGCATCGGCGTCGACCGCTTCGCGGGGCGGCTCGTCGACCTCGGTTTCGCGGGCGTCGTGGAGCCTTACGCGGACTACGGCCTTGGCCTTGCCGTCGGCGACGTCGAGGTGTCGGCGCTGGAGCTCGCGCGCGCGTACTGTCGCTTTGCGGACGCGGAGCGCGGCTCGCCCGCCCACGCCGTCTACGAGATGCTCTCGGGGCCAGAGCGCAGCCAGCCCGCGCTTGGACACGTCGCCGACGCGCTGCTGCCGCGCTTCGCGTGGAAGACCGGCACCAGCTCCGCCTGGGGCGATGCCTGGACGGTGCTTTGGGATTCGCGCCGCGTCGTCGCCGTCTGGTGCGGTCATGCGGCGGGGCGTTTCGGCGACGAGTCGATTGTCGGCCTCACCGCCGCCGCTCCCGTCGCCTGGTCCATCGCCCGCCAGCTCTGACCCCCCCGTTCCCCGTTCCCCGTTCCCCCTCATTTTTGCTATAATACACCATTCAAAACCACAATTCACCATCCATGCCCAAGAAGAAACCATCTTCCGCGTCAGAGCCGCCCAGCCTGTTCGACAACCTCGAGCTGTTCAATACGGCTCCTGCGCCATCTCCCGCCCCTGCCCCCAAGTCCGCCCCCAAGTCTGCCTCTGCACCAAAGTCCGCTCCTTCCCCTGCTGTTCCGCCGCCCCCGCCGCCTTCCTCGCTCACCGGCTCCGGGCCCATGCGCGACCTCTACGACTTCAACTTCCGCCAGTACTCCGCCTACGTCATCTGCTCGCGCGCCATCCCCGCGCTCGAAGACGGCCTCAAGCCGGTGCAGCGCCGCATCCTCCACTCGCTCTGGGAGAAGGACGACGGCCGCTACACCAAGGTCGCCAACATCGTCGGCCACGCCATGCAGTACCATCCGCACGGCGACGCGTCGATCGGCGACGCGATCGTCGTCTTGGCGAACAAGCTCTGGGGCGAGGGGCGCGGCTACCTCATCGACGGCCAGGGCAACTACGGCTCGCTCTACACCGGCATGCCGCACGCCGCGACGCGCTACATCGAGTGCCGCCTCACCGCGCTCGCGCGCAACCACGTCTTCAACCCCAAGACCACCGAGTACATCCCCAACTACGACGGCCGCAAGGAGGAGCCGGTCTACCTGCCCGCGAAGCTGCCGCTTCTGCTGATGCTTGGCGCCGACGGCATCGCCGTCGGCCTCTCCACCGCCATTCTGCCCCACAACTTCATCGAGCTGCTCGAGGCCGAGGTCGCGATCATCCAGAAGAAGCCGTTTGAGCTTCTCCCCGACTTCCAGCTCGGCGGCATCATGGACGCCTCCGACTACCAGGACGGCCTCGGCAAGGTGAAGGTGCGCGCGCGCATCGACGCCTCCGAGAAGGGGAAGCTCGTCATCACCGAGCTCCCCTGGGGCGAGACCACCGACTCGCTCTCCGAGTCGATCGAGGACGCGGTCAAGAAGAAGAAGGTCGCCGTCCGCAAGATCCACGACCTCACCAGCGAGACCGTGCGCATCGAGCTCGAGCTCGCGGCCGGCGCCTCGCCGGAGAAGACGATGACCGCGCTCTACGCCTTCACCAACTGCGAGAAGTCGATCTCCTCGCGCCCGGTGGTGCTCGTCGACGGCCGCCCCAAGCTGATGAAGGTCTCCGAGATCCTCCGCGCCAGCGTCGACCGCCTCCTGGCGCTCGTCAAGCGCGAGCAGGAGATCCGCCTCGGCGAGCTCGACGACCTCTTCCACGCCCGCACGCTCGACCGCATCTTCGTCGAGGAGCGCATCTACAAGCGCATCGAGTCGGAGAAGACGATGGAGGGCGTGCGCGAGGCGGTGCGCACCGGCTTCAAGCCGCACATGAAGGCGCTCCGCCGCAAGGAAATCACCGACGACGACATCGAGCGCCTGCTCAAGCTCCAGATCCGCCGCATCTCGCAGTTCGACATCGACCGCAACCGCGAGGAGCTGAAGGCCATCCGCGACGAGGAGGCGCAGGTCAAGGACAACCTCGTCCACCTCCGCGCCTTCACCGTCGCCTACCTGAAGGGGATCGCCAAGGAGTACCGCAAGCTCTACCCGCGCTGCACCCAGGTCGCGAAGAGCGCCTTCAAGGAGGTCGACGTCCGCGCCATCACCGCCACCGAGCTCACCATCCGCTGGGACCGCGAGAACTGCTACCTCGGCTCCGGCCTGCGCACCGGCGACGAGCTCTTCAAGTGCTCTTCGCTCGACGAGCTGATCCTCGTCTGGAAGGACGGGCGCTTCCGGAAGATCCAGCCCGAGGACAAGACCTTCGTCGACAAGGACCTCATCCAGGTGCTCCGCTACGACCAGGAGAAGGACCGCGACGAGCGCACCTTCACCTGCGTCTACGAGGAGGGCGGCTACGGCTTCAGCTACATCAAGCGCTTCACCTTCGGCGGGCTCATCCGCAACAAGGAGTATCGCCTCGCGCCGGAGAAGCCGAAGTCGAAGGTGCTGCTCTTCTGCGAGGGCTGCCAGGAGACGCTCTACGTGAAGTACAAGCCGGCGAAGGGGCAGAAGATCCACCAGCAGCATTTCCATCCGCTCGAGCTCGTCGACCGCGTCAACCGCGAGACCGGCAAGACCGAGAAGCAGGAGGTGGTGCCGGTGCGCTCGGCGGGCTCCAAGGGCAAGCAGCTCACCACCAAGCCCATCGCGCGCCTCGGCTTCTCCAAGGGTTCGTGGTGGGACGACTCCGAGCCGCCCTCCAAGGGCGTACTCGACTGACCGATGGCATGCCGAGGTGACGAGGAACCGGACAGATGATCGGAGCGGATAGATTCGTGGAAGCGCTGAAGGCCGCGGGGGTCGACTTCTTCACCGGCGTCCCGGACTCGCTGCTGAAGTCGTTCTGCGCGTATGTCACCGACACCTGCGGCGGCAGCCACGTAATCGCCGCGAACGAAGGCGGCGCGGTCGGGCTGGCCGCCGGGCACTATCTGGCCACGGGGAACCCCGCGCTCGTCTACATGCAGAACTCTGGGCAGGGCAACGCGGTGAATCCGCTCTGCAGCCTCGCCGACCCCGACGTCTATTCCATCCCGATGGTGCTGCTCGTCGGATGGCGCGGCGAGCCGGGCGTGAAGGACGAGCCCCAGCACGTCAAGCAGGGCAAGGTGACGATTCCTCTCTTCGAGACGCTCGGCATCCCGACCGAGATCCTCCCGGACGACGACGAATCCGCGGCGGATGCGGTGCGGAGGATGGCCGGCCTGGCCAGGGCCGAGTCGCGCCCGGTCGCGCTCGTCGTCCGCAAGGGGCTCTTCGCCGAATACAGGCTCCGGGACAGGAGGCCGGACATCGCGGCGCTTCCGCGCGAGCAGGCGATCGAGGACATATTGAAGTCGCTGCCGGAGGATGCGGTCGTCGTCTCGACCACCGGCATGATCTCCCGCGAGATGTACGAGACGCGCGAGCGGCTCGGGCAGGACCACTCGCGCGACTTCCTGACCGTCGGCTCGATGGGGCACGCGGTCATGATCGCGCTCGGGATCGCCAGGGCGCAGCCGAACCGCCGCGTCTTCTGCCTCGACGGCGACGGCGCGAGCATAATGCAGATGGGCAACATGGCGATCGCCGGACAGTCCGGGTGCGGGAACCTGACGCACATCGTCCTCAACAACGCGGCGCACGATTCCGTCGGCGGACAGCCGACCGTCGGCGGCGCGATTGGCCTTTCCGCGATCGCGGAATCCTGCGGCTACAACCGCCCCGGCTCGCCGGTGTTCAGGGAAATCAGGGTCGCCAAGGGCGCGCGCGGCGACCTGGGCCGTCCGAAGGAACCGCCGCAGGCGAACAAGAAGCTGTTCATGGGGACGCTGGCGTAGATGGGGGAAGTGGCGATATTGATGGCGGCGGGGCTTGGCAGCCGCATGAAGCCGCTGACCGACACGGTGGCCAAGCCGCTGGTCAGGGTGAACGGCGTTCCGCTGATCGAAACCGTGATCGCGGCGCTGGAGAAGCGCGGCGTTTCCGACATCTACGTCGTGACCGGCTACAGGGCGGAGCAGTTCGACGCGCTGGCAGCAGCCCATGGAAACGTCAGCCTGGTGCACAACGCGGAGTACGCGACGAAGAACAACCTCAATTCCATTGCCGTGGCGGCCGACAGGATGGGCGAGTCCGACTGCTTCGTCTGCGAGGCCGACCTGTTCGTCCCCTCGCCCGACGTCCTGTGCCGGAACCTCGTCCAGTCGGGCTATTTCGGCAAGATGGTCGCCGGCCATTCGGACGACTGGGTGTTCGACACGGACGCCAAGGGCAGGATTACGCGAATCGGGAAGGGCGGCGACGACTGCTTCAACATGGTCGGCATCAGCTACTTCAGGCAGCCTGACGCCGCCAGGATCGCCGCGGCGGTTCGAGAGGCCGCCAAGGATCCCGGGAACGCGCAGCTGTTCTGGGACGAGGTCGTCGACCGCCTGGTGAAGGACGGCGAACTGGATCTGGCTGTGCACGAGGTCGCGCCCGGCGAGATCGTCGAGTGCGACACGGTGGAGGACCTGAGAAAACTGGAGCTGGAGCTGAAATGAACATCAAACGCAACATTCTGCTGAATCCGGGGCCGGCCACGACCTCGGACACCGTGAAACTGGCCCAGGTCGTCCCCGACATCTGCCCGCGCGAAAGGGATTTCGCAGTCCTCATGCAAGGACTCCGCCGCGACCTGGTGCGGATCGTCCACGGCGACGAACGCTACACGAGCGTCCTTTTCTGCGGTTCCGGCACCATGAACATGGATGTCTGCCTGAACTCGCTGCTGCCGGCGGGGAAGAAGGTCCTGGTCGCCAACAACGGCGCGTACTCCGCGCGCGCGGTCGAGATCTGCGAGGCGTACGGCCTTCCCCACGTCAATCTCAGGCTGCCGGTGGAGCGCCCGGTCGACGTGGACGCGGTGGAAAGGGCGCTGGCGGACGATCCCGACGTCGCGCTCGTCTACACCACCCACCACGAAACCGGTTCCGGGGTGCTGAATCCGATCCGCGAGATCGGGGCCGCGGCGCACCGCCGCGGATGCACGTTCGTCGTCGACACCACCTCGACGTACGCGATGCGCCCGATCAACATCGTGGAGGACAACGTCGATTTCCTGATGGCAAGCGCGCAGAAGGGCCTTCAGTCGATGACGGGGCTCTCGTTCGTCGTCGGGCGCGAGGACAAGATCCGCGAATCCGCCGCGTTCCCGCGGCGTTCCTACTACTGCAACCTCTTCCTGCAGTACGACTATTTCGAGAAGACCGGCGAGATGCATTTCACGCCGCCCGTCCAGACGGTCTACGCGACGCTCCAGGCGCTCAGGGAGTACTGGGCCGAGGGCGAAGAAGCCAAGTGGGCGCGCCATACGCGCGTGTTCGAGGCGATCCACAGGGGGCTTGCCGAGCTCGGCTTCAGGGACCTCGTCAGGCGCGAGTACCAGAGCGGGCTGGTCGTGTCCGTGTGCTATCCGGACGATCCCAACTGGTCGTTCGAGAAGGTCCACGACTACTGCTATGAACGCGGCTTCACCATCTATCCCGGCAAGGTCGGTTCCGCCAGGACGTTCCGCCTCTGCGCGCTCGGGCAGATCGACGAGCCCGACATCGCGGCGTTCTTCAAGGTGCTGAAGGCCGCTCTTCAGGAATACAAGATCGAGGTGAGGTACAATGGATAGGAAAGTCTACACCTGTTTCTGCACGGCCGTAATCCACAAGGGGCACCTCAACATCATCAGCGAGGCGCGGAAGCTCGGCGAGGTGACGGTCGGCGTCCTCTCCGACGAGGCGATGATCCGCTACAACCGCTTCCCGACCTGCACGTTCGAGGAGCGCGTCGCGGCCGCCAGGAGCATCGAGGGGGTGGCCAACGTCGTCGTCCAGAAGGACATGATGTACGACGAGGTGATCGCCGAGCTGCGGCCGGACTACGTGATCCACGGCGACAACTGGTGCAACCCCGAGGCGCCGGAGTTCTTCATCCGCCAGAACGTCGAGTCGTGCCTCGCGAAGTACGGCGGCAGGATCGTCGACGTGCCCTACACGTTCGATCCGGAGGTGAAGCGCATCGACGACCTCGACCGCGAGCGGCTCGCCATGCCGGAGTTCCGCCGGCGGCGGCTCAGGCAGCTCATCCGGCTCTGCCCGATCGTCAAGACGATCGAGGCGCACTCGGGGCTGACCGGGCTCATCGCGGAGAAGACGGTCGTGCGCCAGGCGGACGGGCGCCTCGACCAGTTCGACGCGATGTGGGTGTCGTCGCTCTGCGATTCCACCGCCAAGGGCAAGCCGGACATCGAGATCGTCGACATGTCCTCGCGGCTGCGCACCATCGACGACATCATGGAGGTCACCACCAAGCCCATCATCCTCGACGGCGACACGGGCGGCCTCGCCGAGCATTTCGTCTACAACGTCCGGACGCTGGAGCGCATCGGCGTGTCGGCCGTGATCATCGAGGACAAGTGCGGGCTCAAGAAGAACTCGCTCTTCGGCACCGAGGTCAGCCAGACCCAGGACTCCATCGATAACTTCTGCGCCAAGATCGCCGCGGGCAAGGACGCGCTCCGCACCAGGGAGTTCATGGTCATCGCCCGCTGCGAGTCGCTGATCCTCGAGCGGGGGATGGACGACGCGCTCGACCGCTGCCGCGCCTATGTCGCCGCCGGGGCCGACGGCATCATGATCCATTCCCGCAAGAAGGACCCGGCCGAGATTCTCGAGTTCTGCGACAGGTTCCGCGCCGCGGACGCCGCCACGCCGATCGTGGTCGTCCCGACCTCGTTCAACACGGTGACCGAGTCGGAGCTCGCCGCGCACGGGGTGAACATCTGCATCTACGCCAACCAGCTCACCCGCGCCGCGTTCCCGGCGATGCAGTCCGTCGCGCAGGACCTGCTGAAGTACCACCGGGCGCTGGAGGTCGACTCCAGGCTGATGCCCTTCAAGAAGATCATAACCCTGATCGACGGCTGAGGATGGAGTATCTGGTCCAGTTCTTCGCCTGGCTGATGGAATGGTGCCATTCCTGGTGTCCGAACTACTGGGCGGACATCGTGATCTTCACCTTCCTCACCAAGATCCTCCAGTTCCCGGTTTCGCTGTGGTGCCAGGTGAACAGCCTGAAGATGGTGTCGCTGATGCCGGTCTCCAACCGGATAAAGATGGAGCACTACGGCGACGGCGACGCCATCGGCGAGGAAACGGCGGCGCTTTTCAAGCGGGAGAAGTACCACCCGATGCTTTCGCTCGTGCCGCTGGCGATCCAGATCGTCATCCTGATGGCGTTCGTCAAGGTGATCTACGGCATCGGCGACAGGCTCACGGTGCCCGGAGCCGCCAAGCCGCTGATCGCCTGCGTGCCCTGGACGGATGGCGGGCTTGCCTGGCTAATGCCGCTCTTTGCCGGGGCGGCGGCGTGGCTGCTGGGATACACCCAGAACATATTCAACCCCCTGCAGCACGAGCAGACCAGAACCCAGCAGATGGTCACCAACGGCATATCCATCTGCATCTCCCTGTTCCTCGGCTGCTTTGTCGCGGCCGGCGTGGGGCTGTACTGGGCGACCAGCAACCTGTTCTCGATCCTGGTGCAGCTCTGCGAAAACCTCGTCATCCCCCCGAAAAAGCACGTGGACTACCATGCCCTCCGGCGTTCGCAGGCCGAGCTGAGGAAATTCGAGGAGGGCCTTAAGAAGCGGTCCGTGGCGTCGCCGGAGGACCGAAAACGCGAAAAGGCGGACTACAAGCGCTTTTTCAACGTGGTCAACAAGCATCTCGTGTTCTATGCCGAGGGCGGCGGATACTACCGGTATTTCCGGAGCGTGATCGAGTGGCTGCTGGCCCACTCGAACGTGACCATACACTACGTGACCAACGATCCCCTGGACGCCGTCTTCGACATGGCGGCCGCGAATCCGCACATCCGCGCCTACTACATCGGGCAGATGAAGATCATCCCGCTCATGATGCGGATGAACGCCGACATGGTGGTGATGACGACGCCGGACCTGAACACCTACCAGATAAAGCGCTCGTACGTCCGCAAGGACGTCGAGTACGTCTACCTCGACCACGGCCCGACGAGCGTCCACATGTGCTACCGCAAGGGCGCCTTCGACCATTTCGACACCATCATGGCGAACGGGCCTTTCCAGGTCGCCGAGCACCGCGCCACCGAGAAGCTCTACGGGCTCAAAGCGAAGAAGATGGTGGAGTCCGGCTATCCGATGCTGGACACGCTGCTGGCCGAGCCGGCGGCGGAGCGGGCGTCCGGCGGCCGGCGCATTATGATCGCGCCGTCGTACCAGAAGGACTGCATACCGGATTCGTGCCTGCACGAGCTTGTCGACGCGGTGACCGCGGCCAATCCCGGCTGCACGGTGGTGTTCCGTCCGCATCCGCAGTACGTGCGCCGCTTCCCCGCGAAGATGCAGGCGATAGTGGAGCGGTATGCGGGACGGCAGGACGTCGTCATGGAGACGGACTTCTCGAAGCCGTCGACGATGGATCAGTCGGACGTGCTCATCACCGACTGGTCGGGCATCGCCTACGAGTACGCCTTCAGGACGAAGCGCCCCGTCGTCTTCGTCGACACGCCGATGAAGGTGATCAATCCCGACTGGGAGCGGCTGGGGATCGTGCCGACGGACATCTCCTTCCGCAACGAAGTCGGCGTGTCGGTGCCGCTTGCCGACATCCCCGCCGCCGGCAGGGCCGTCGCGGACATGCTCGCGCACCCGGACCGGTTCGCCGCCAGGATCGAAAACCTGCTCCGGACGCAGTTCTTCAATCCCGGCCACGCGGGCGAGGTGGCGGGCAGATACATTCTCGAATCGTTGATCAACCGCAGGAAAGGAACAAGGAAATGATGTTCGCGTACATCGACCCATCCGTCATGTCCTACACCGTGCAGGCGATCGCCGGAGTGGCGATCGCGCTCGGCGTTGTGTTCGGCGTCGTCTGGCGCCGGATCAAGAAAGGGACCAACAAGGTGCTTCGCCGCGACGAAAACGCCGGCAAGGAGGTCGAGGAAGAGATAAAGATGACGAACACCTGAGGCAGCCATGACCATCAAGCCCCTTATCCCCTCTGTCGCCGTCGCGGCAGCCGTCGCGGCGGTCGTGACGGTCATCTTGCCGCTGCAGTCCTTTCTCGGCAACGAGTCGTTGTATCCGTTCGGCATCGGCCGGCTCTCCGTCGAGCTCGGGGTGGCCTTCGCGGCGGCGACGGCGGTTTTCGCCGCGCTTTTCGCGGTCGTCGGCCGGCGCTGCCGCGGCGTGGCGCAGTGGCTCGCGGTGGCGGCGGCCGCCTGCGCGTACCTGGAGGCCGGCCCGCTGTCGGCCGGGCTTCCGGAGATCAACGGCGCGTTCGCGCCGGAGCTGGCCGTCGCGTCGCGCGGCGTCTGGGACTGCTGCGCCTGGGCGGTGCTCCTGGCCGGCGGGCTGGCGGCGGCGCGGTGGCTGCCGGGCCGCGCGCACATCGCGGCGGCGGCGCTCGCGGCGCTTGCGCTCGCCTCCCTGTTCGACGTCAAACGCGACGGCGGCGCCTCGCCGGCCGCCTCGCCGGGCGGCGGACTTTCGCGCGGCTTCGAGTGGCAGCTGGACGTGGTGGAGAACTTCCGGCTTTCGCGCGAGCGCAACGTGCTCGTGTTCATCCAGGACTCGATGCCGGGCAGCGTCTCGACCGACATCGTGAAATCCTCGCCCGACCTCGCCGCGAAGTTCCCAGGGTTCGTGGCGTTCACGAACAACGTCGGGATGCACGATTGCACCAAGCGCGGACTGCCGGGGCTCATGACGGGCAGGTACTTCGATCCGCTCTCCTCCTCGAAGGCGGAGTATCCGATGTCGATATATGGCGCGGATTCGTTCCTCATGCCTTACGTGGAGTCCGGGGCGGAGGTGTCGTTCGCGCCGGACTTCCTTCCCTACGGCTACACCAACGCGAAGGTGGAGAAGCGCGCGAAGGTCACGGGGCGCCAGAAGCACGGATGGGCCGCGCTGCTCAGGCGCTCGAAGGAGGTGCCGTACCTGAGCCTCTTCGACGTCACGGTGTTCCGGATCGCGCCGTACCTGGCGAAGGCCCCGTTCCTCTACGCGAAGATCCGGCACGACCCGATGTTCGGACAGGACGAGTCGAACTTCTGGTACGAGCACGCGATGTATCCGCGCCTTGCCGCCGCCGGGTTCACGCCGGCGAAGACCGTGCTCGGGGTGTTCCACACCCGCGGCGCCCACCCGCCGCTCGTCTTCGACCGCGACGGACGCCGTCTCGGCACGGTCGGCTGGGGCAGCAAGTCGCTTCCTGACCTGGTGCGGAATCCGCTTTACAACCTTGCCCGGCTGATGGACGCCCTGCGCGAGAAGGGTGTGTACGACAAGTCCCTCGTCGTCGTCGTCGCGGACCACGGCGTAGGCATTGCGCCGCACGCCCCTCCCCACCATCCGTCCGAGTCGGCGATACTATGGGTGAAGCCCGAGGGCGCGTCCGGTCCGCTCGCGTACTGCGGCACGCCGACCGGGTACTCCAGAATCGCCGCGTTCATGAGGTCCGCGGCGACAGCCAGCCCGAGCGCCGCGGACGCCGAGGCGGCGCTTCGCGAGGAGGACCGGCTCTTCAGATACCAGGACGCCGACGACCGCTACCACGACATCGTGGTCGGACCTGACGGCGGCATCGTCTCTAGGCGGGATTATTGACCCCATTCCCTCCTCCGTGCAAACCATTCACTGCTGCGGAAGCCAACACAGAGCGCGGCAAAAATGGTATAATTCACGCGATGAAACCCCATGCCAAGACCGCGCTTTCCCTCGCCCTCGCTATCGTGGGTGGAATTGCGGCTGGCATGCGCTGTGACGCATCCGTGACGGTGGAAACCCCGACGCAGATCAACCCGCGCCCCGCAGCATATACAGTAAAACATATACAGAAGGGTCTGACCCTTTTGATGCTTAAGTGAGAACTCTGTGCGGAACAATCTTGGTAGCGGCAATGGTCGCCGCGAATTTCGCATTTGGCGCGAACGCCCACATGCAGGACGCACGAAAGTCGCCTGAGTGGTTTACTCGCGGCGTCA
>JAEIGA010007441.1_pt1 | contig 16641 bp, 15 predicted proteins | sample 9270691 | NCBI WGS metagenome assembly JAEIGA01 (sample SAMN17057246, study PRJNA624740) | gut metagenome | biome: biome; isolation source: fecal sample | host: Bos grunniens | place: China: Xizang | collected 2019
CTCTACACCTCGGGCATGATACTTGCGATACATGTTCTGAACATCAGGTATATCACGCAGACAATCCGGACACCACGAAGCCCAAAAGTCAAGTACGACATACTTGCCACGATAATCTGACAAACGAACAGGCTTTCCATCAGGTGACATTAGCTGAAAATCAGGCGCTTTCATTCCACCCTTTATCAATTCTGTTCCGTACTTAACGTCAAGATCGACCTGTGCCGATGCTTCTGCCGGCAAAGCGAGCAAATACGCTACAAAACAAAATAGCAATAGCACGTGGCAACAGGTGCAACAAACTTTACTAAAACAACGAGTCAATACCACAAAGGTGCCTGCAAATAATTTATTCTCCATACTTTTCTGGCAGGTTATAGACTGCAATCTGATTTGTCATGACAGGCAGGTTGCAGTCTATAACCTGCCTTTTTTGTTTTCTACTATTATTTCTCGCTGCAGCAATACTCTGCAGATGTCATTTCATTTTTTTGTAATGCAGACATCGAAAATTCACATCCACAATACAACTGATTATAGAAATCATATTCGCGGAGCAATTGATTGCGACGCTCCTGCAAGCCATCCTTCCGCCAATTCTGAGCCCAAAACTCTGTACCTGGCACACTATTCTGAGCCCAAAGACCAGCTTCCTCAATCTGAGCCAAACTTTTCCAGCGAGACGACGCTAATGTTGTAGCGAAATGCTTGATGCCAAGCGATTTAGCTTTTACGGCTGTAGCCACAAGACGGAGCTTAAAACAACACAGACAACGCGACCCGCGCTCAGGTTCATTTTCCATGCCTTTTATTGCTTCAAGCCATTCGTTATGGTTGTAATCGTCATCTATCCAACGCAACCCGAGAGCTTCCGCATGACGTTTACTCTCCGTCTTGCGTATTTCATATTCCTCTAGCGGATAGATATTCGGATTGTAGTAGTATATTGTCGGACGTATATCATGCAGCAAGAGCCATTCAACTATCGCTGAAGAACAGGGAGCGCAGCAGGCATGCAATAGCAACTCTGTAATGCCCTCTGGCGGAACTATATTTTTTTGTTTGTTTTTCTGCTTTGTCATTTTTACTATTCTGGTTTTGCAAATTTGCAAAATAGCTTACGGGTGCTTGTATCTTAAACGATAAACTTCTGTGGTTTTTCGTATAAATGCATTGCATTTAATGATGCAAAGATACGACAAATTTATGTAATGACAAAATCTAAATAGCGGAAAATCATTCTGCAATAGAATAATGACACAGCAACGAGGCCGCAAGTTGCAAAATATTTGTCACAAAGAAGGAAAGGAAACAATAAAAACAAAAAATGAATCAAAAAAACAAATAGAGCATATAACGAAACGACGGCCAGTATGATCACTCACGCTGGCCGCCGTCTAGATAGAGTAGAATAAATTTTATTTATTGTCAAATAACAACTCCATCCTAATTAATAACATAATCTTTTACCTTAAAAAAATCTATCAAACTAACTAACCTAAATGATATACATTTTCACAAATGCAATGCAAAGGTAAGAAGAAGTAAACCATCATGCAAAAAAAGTAAGATGTTTTTATAATATTTCCACTTTTTTTTGACCATTATCAAAATCGGTAAATTTTTGTGCAATCGTTTTCAAAATTGCCGTGTTTTGCCGTTTCAAAAACCCAAAACAGATACTAAAAGAAGAAATTACAAGAAACTATATTCCTGATTATCATTTAGTTAAACCAATAAAAACAAGAAGAAAATTACATACACCCGTTTTTGCTGTTACAACATTATTTAGAACGAATAATCACCCACATAATCTTAACTATCAACAGCCAAGCAGAACGAACATCAGAAATTCGAAATCACCTGTCATATTGAAGCATATTTTTACATATATCATATTCATACACTCAAAAAAAACACCACCCTACTCCTTACTTCAACATGAAAAGAAAACAAATTTATAACACACTAAATAACAGGCAATTACAAAACGTAATGCAAGACACTGCTTTTCATATTGCAAAACACTGCTTTTAGGTATCTCAAAGACTGCTTCTTGTGGTTCAAAAAGCAGTCTTTGAGAACCAGACTCAAAAACCTCGTATTTTCAAGTCGCATATCAGCAATAAACAAAGAAACTTACAGTGGCTTACTTCACGAACGAATCATCTTGGAAGATGAGCGAATATTGCATGAGAAAAAGAATCGCAGCACCTGTGCATTTTATGCATCTAAAAGTTGGAAACAGCGGATAAAACAATAAAAACTGACGGCACAAGGAAAACTAAACTTTAGATAACAAAAAGTAGCTCAATCCCTCGCACATAACAACAAGTTTTTACAAAACAAAAGAACAAAGAAATCTTTTTAACACAAATACACGCGCAAAGCATGCTTTCTGTCAAAAAGCGCAAACAAAGACACCAACACTTATTTATAAAAAATATAAATAAAGATGTAAAAATCTTACGTTCTTTCCTGCTGATTCTCATATATTTTTTATACCTTTGCACACGAATTTAGGTCTAAATATTAAATATATATATTTTTTTTATGTACTTCACTTTGTTTATAACCGTTATTGTAACGGCTGTTTTCTTGGTGGTAGCGGCTTACATCACAGCAAAACTGTTGGGCCCACGCACCTACAACAGAGTAAAGGGTGAACCATTCGAGTGTGGTATTCCTACACATGGCAGTTCATGGCTGCCTATGCATGTGGGCTACTACCTGTTTGCCATCCTGTTCCTCATGTTCGACGTGGAAACCGTATTCCTCTACCCATGGGCAGTAGTAGTAAAGAATTTTGGTACCATGGCATTGTTTAGCATCGGCTTCTTCATGCTGGTACTCGTATTTGGCTTGGCGTATGCTTGGCGGAAAGGAGCGTTGGAATGGAAATAAAGAAACCATCCATAAAGTCTATTCCATACAACGAATGGAAGGATAACGAGACTCTCGAGGGTATCATAAACGAACTCAACGAGGGCGGTGTGAACGTAGTGCTTGGAAACCTTGACGCTCTTATCAACTGGGGACGCAGCAACTCTCTCTGGTCGCTCACTTTCGCTACATCATGTTGCGGTATTGAATTCATGGCATGCGGATGTGCAAGATATGACTTCGCACGATTTGGATTCGAGGTGACACGTAACTCACCACGTCAGGCTGACCTCATCATGTGTGCAGGAACTATCACACACAAGATGGCACCAGTACTCAAGCGTCTGTACGATGAAATGGCCGAGCCAAAATATGTCGTAGCAGTAGGCGGATGCGCTATCTCTGGCGGACCATTCAAGAACAGCTACCACGTAGTAAGAGGCATCGACGAATTCCTGCCTGTAGACGTATACATCCCAGGATGTCCTCCAAGACCAGAGGCTATCCTCTACGGCATGATGCAGCTGCAGCGCAAAGTGAAAGTAGAGAAATTCTTCGGCGGAGTAAACCGCAAGGAAAAGAACCCTACACCACTCGTAATTAAAGACATACCAAAAAAGTTTGTCGAGGAAATGAAGAACGCAGCAGAGACATGCATCGACGTTGCGAAAAAAGAGTTTAATGACACTTTCAAATAAGGAGGTAAGACGAAATGAAACTAAATAACATAGTATATTCTTTCAACGACTTCGCCACAGAGATGGCAAAGTTGAGAAACGAGAAACATTTCGACTATCTCGTTACTATCATCGGCGAAGACTTCGGCGAAGAAGGACTCGGATGTATCTACATTCTCGAAAACACTGACACGCACGAACGCATCTCTGTAAAGACTATGGCAGAGAAGAAAGGCGAGCACGACGTAATTTTCTCAGTAACAAAACTTTGGAAATGTGCAGACCTGCTCGAGCGCGAAGTGTTCGACTTCTACGGAATTAAATTCCTCGGACACCCTGACATGCGCCGTCTATACCTCAGAACAGACTTCAAGGGACATCCTTTCCGCAAAGACTTTGTGGCAGAGGAAGGATACACACTTGAAGACGACAAGGAACAAGACTACACAACTCAGTACAACCTCGATAACGAAGGAAACGTAGTAGAGACAACGTCAACACTCTTCACCGACGACGATTTCATCGTAAATATCGGCCCTCAGCACCCTTCTACACACGGTGTGCTACGTCTGCAGACAATTCTCGATGGCGAAACCGTTAAGAAAATATATCCACACCTCGGATATATACACCGCGGAATCGAAAAGATGTTTGAGGAAATGACATATCCGCAGACTCTTGCAATGACAGACCGTCTGAACTACCTCTCGGCAATGATGAACCGTCATGCTATCTGCGGTGTAATAGAAGAAGCACTCGGAGTAGAACTCAACGACCGCATCAAGACCATCAGAACTATCATGGACGAGCTGCAGCGTATCGACGGACACCTCCTGTATCTCGGATGTTACGCACAGGACCTCGGAGCACTTACCGCATTCCTCTTCTGCATGCGTGACCGCGAGTATCTGCTCAACGTAATGGAAGAAACAACTGGTGGCAGACTTATACAGAACTACTACCGCATTGGTGGACTCCAGGCTGATATCGACGAAAACTTCCAGACAAACGTCAAGAAACTCATAGAGTATCTCCGTCCGAAACTCGACGAGTATATGAATGTATTTGGAAATAACGTCATCACTCACCAGCGACTCGAAGGCGTAGGATGCATATCAAAGGAAAATGCTATCTCATATGGCGTGTCAGGCTCTAACGGCCGTGCTTCACAGTGGGCAAACGACATACGAAAGAAGTATCCTTATGGCATGTACGATAAGGTAGAGTGGGAACAAGTAGTTATGAACAACTGCGACTCACAGGACAGATATGAACTTCGCGTAAAAGAGATTGAGCAGTCACTCCGCATCATTGAACAGCTCATCGACAACATACCAGAAGGCGAATACTACATCAAGCAGAAGCCTATCATCAAGTGTCCTGAAGGACAGTGGTACTTCGCTGTTGAAGGTACAAGCGGCGAGTTCGGAGTATACCTCGACTCACGTGGCGACAAATCACCATACCGCATGAAGATTCGTCCTATGGCGCTGACACTCGTAGCAGCACTCGACGAAATGCTTCAGGGAACAAAGGTGGCTGACCTTATCGCTGTGGGCGCAGGTCTTGACTATATCATTCCTGACATCGACAGATAAAGAAAAGGATATCACGAAACAACACATTTCGTAACATCCGACACATTATTATAATAATAAAAGAAAAAAGAAAACAACAATGTTTGACTTTTCAATTGTAACATCATGGTTTGACAACCTGCTCCTGAACGTCATTGGATGCCCGAGCTGGTTGACAATTCTCATTGAGTGTGTGATTGTAGGACTCCTTATAATCGTAGGATATGCCCTTCTCGCCATCGCACTCATATTTATGGAGCGTAAAGTCTGCGCCTTCTTCCAGTGCCGACTGGGCCCGATGAGAGTCGGACCATGGGGACTTCTGCAGGTATTTGCTGACGTTCTCAAAATGCTCATAAAGGAAATTTTCTTCGTAGACAAAGCTGACAAGCTGCTCTATGCTATTGCTCCAATCCTCGTAATTGTAGGATCTGTAGGAGCATTCGCATTCCTGCCATGGAACAAGGGTGCTGTCATACTTGACTTCAACGTGGGAATATTCCTCTATACTGCTATCTCTTCAATCGGAGTTATCGGCGTTTTCCTCGCTGGATGGTCATCAAACAACAAGTACGGCGTAATCTCAGCTATGCGTGGCGCTGTACAGATGATATCTTACGAAATATCTCTCGGACTATGTCTTATCACTGCATGCATCCTCACTGGCACAATGCAGGTGAGCGGAATCGTTGAGGCACAAAGCGGACCTTTCGGATGGCTCATATTCCAAGGCCATGTCCCAGCAATCATCGCATTCTTCATCTTCCTTATCGCAGGTAACGCTGAAGCAAATAGAGGTCCTTTCGACCTTGCTGAAGCGGAGTCAGAGCTTACCGCAGGATATCATACAGAATACTCTGGTATGGGATTCGGTTTCTATTACCTCGCAGAATTCCTTAACCTGTTCATCGTTGCCGGCGTAACAACACTCATCTTCCTCGGAGGATGGTGTCCAATACACATCGGCGTAGAGGGATTCGACACAGTCATGGACTATATCCCAGGCATCGTTTGGTTCCTTGGAAAAGCATTTGCTGTAGTATGGCTCCTTATGTGGATAAAATGGACATTCCCACGTCTGCGTATCGACCAGATACTTAACCTCGAATGGAAGTACCTTATGCCTGTAGCACTGTTCAACCTTATACTTATGACTACATGCGTAGCATTCGGATGGACAGGTAATATCGGCGTTGGAATCGTAGTAGCAGCAATCATACTTGGAGTGCTCGCAATTATAGCTTGCAGAGCAATCAAGTTCCGCACAGCATTCGGCAAGGCACAGGAACTTGTCGGCGCTGATATCGCTACAAAAACAGACAAATAATTTTCTTGGGAAATATCTGTCGGCAACATAGGAATATTGCACGCAACACACAAGCAGCAAAATCTGTGACGACAGACGAAAAACAAAAGAAACCAGAAAAGAAACAAAGACAATGACAAAAAAGAAATCATATTTCGGAGGCGCTCTGGCTGGCATCAAAACGCTGCTCACAGGAATGGATATTACCATGGGAGAGTATGCTACAAGAAAGATAACAGAGCAATATCCAGAAAACCGCAAGACTCAGCACATTGCTGAACGTCATCGTGGCACACTCGTTATGCCACACGATGAAAACGGCAATAACAAGTGTACAGCATGTACACTGTGCGAGAAAGCATGTCCTAATGGCAGCATAAAGATTCTTTCGCAGATGGTAACAACTGCAGACGGAAAGAAAAAGAAACTGCTCACAGACTACATGTACGACCTCGGCGATTGCATGTTCTGTCAGTTGTGCGTTAACGCATGCCCACAGAACGCTATTGAGTTCGTAAAAGATTTTGAAAATGCAGTGTTTAACCGTAACGCTCTGAAACAGCACCTCAATGTTCCACCAACAGAAGAGGAGCTAGCACAGTATGCTGAAAATGCAAAACAGGCTGCAGCAAAGGCAGCAGAAGCTGCAAAGCAGGCAGAAGCAGCAAGCGGAAACGACAAAAAGGAGGAGAAATAACACATGGACAACATTATTGTTTTCGCTATTCTTGCAGCTGTAATCCTCGTTGCTGCGATAGCATCAGTAATCACTACACGAATTATGCGTGCTGTAACAGCATTGCTCTTCGTGCTATTCGCCATAGCAGGCATGTATTTCCTCCTCGGATATACATACCTCGGAGCAGCACAGCTCAGCATCTATGCTGGCGGTATGACAATGATATATATCTTTGCTATACAGCTTGTGTCAAAACAGAAACTTCAGAACTTCAAAGAGAAAATTAACATGAAGCGCTTTATAACAGGCTTCATCGTAGCTCTCTTTGGTGCCGCTACAGTCATAACTGTACAGCTGAAGAGCTTCTTCTTTGAGAAATTCTTCACACAGACAGACACAGAGGTTTCTATGGATTATATCGGTACAGCACTCGTAGGCTCAGGAAAATATCAGCATGTCCTGGCATTCGAGTTCTTCTCACTGTTCCTCTTAGCATGTATAATCGGAGGACTCGTTGTTTCACGTAATCAAAAGGAGGAGAAATAAGATATGGTACCAGTACAATGTTTCATCGTGCTTAGCGCAATATTATTCTTCATCGGAGTATTCGGGTTCGTGACACGACGCAATCTTATAGCAATGCTTGTATCTGTAGAGCTCATACTGAACGCTGTTGACCTCAATTTCGCAGCATTCTGCCGACTGCTTCACCCAGAGCACATGGAGGGATTCTTCTTTACTCTGTTCTCTATTGGCGTGAGCGCTGCAGAAAGTGCTGTAGCTATTGCTATCATCATCAATGTCTACAGACATTTCAAGTCTGACACAGTAGACTCGATCAAGAATCTTAAGAAATAAATGTCAAACCTATTTTAATTATATAAGACAATGGAATTTAGCTATACAATAGGCATCTTACTCCTGCCTCTACTTTCATTTCTCGTGATAGGTTTGCCAGACCTTGCAGGTAAGAAATATGCATGGTCACATAAAGTTGCAGGCCTCATAGGTACAGTAACACTCGGTGTTGTGACAGCATTAAGCTACTACACAGCATTTGAGTACTTCACAATGCCAAGAGCTACAGACGGCACATTCCTGACATTTGTGCCATACAATTACACTTGGCTCCCTCTTGGTAACCTTCACTTTGACTTAGGCATCTTGCTTGACCCAATCTCTGTCATGATGCTCATAGTCATATCAACAGTATCGCTCATGGTACACATATATTCTTTCGGATATATGCACGGCGAGAAAGGCTTCCAAAGATACTACGCTTTCCTTTCTCTCTTCACCATGTCAATGCTCGGACTGGTTCTCGCAACAAACATCTTCCAGATGTACATGTTCTGGGAGCTTGTAGGTGTCAGCTCTTATCTCCTGATCGGATTCTACTACACACTGCACGACGCTGTACATGCTTCTAAGAAAGCATTCATCGTAACACGTTTTGCCGATATGTTCTTCCTCGTTGGTATCCTCATATTTGGATACTACACAGGCTCATTTAATTTCTCTTTCACCGGAACAGAAATTATAGTAGCTGATGGAATGACAGCATTCACAACATGCGATGCAGCACGTGCTGCAGCTACAGGCGGATTAATCCTGCCTACAGCACTTGTGCTGATGTTTATCGGTGGTGCAGGTAAGTCTGCAATGTTCCCGCTTCATATCTGGCTTCCAGACGCTATGGAGGGCCCAACGCCAGTATCTGCTCTCATTCACGCAGCTACCATGGTTGTTGCAGGTGTAATTCAGGTTGCACGTCTCTTCCCATTATGGATAGAATATGCTCCAGAAGCAATGGATATCATCGTAGGAGTAGGCGCATTCACAGCATTCTATGCAGCAGCCATAGCATGTGCACAGAGCGACATCAAGCGTGTACTTGCTTTCTCTACTATCTCACAGATAGCATTTATGATGGTTGCTCTTGGTGTTTGTCTGCCAGGACATCATGGTGCAGTTCTTGACAATCATGCACAGCTCGGCTACATGGCATCACTCTTCCACCTCTTCACACATGCTATGTTCAAGGCATGTCTGTTCCTTGGTGCAGGATGTATCATCCATGCTGTACACTCAAACGAGATGTCTGCTATGGGTGGTCTGAAGAAATACATGCCTGTAACACACGCAACATTCCTCATTTCATGTCTTGCTATCGCTGGTATTCCTTTCTTCTCAGGCTTCAGCTCTAAGGACGAAATCATTACAGCCTGCTTTGAATACTCTCCTGTATGCGGCTGGTGGATGACAGGTGTAGCAGCAATGACAGCTTTCTATATGTTCCGTCTATACTACGGTATATTCTGGGGAACAGAGAATAAGGAATTACATGCTCACCACACACCTCACGAAGCACCACTTACAATGACATTCCCACTGATATTCCTCAGTGTAATCACTGTCGGTGTAGGTATATTCACTACACTTGGCGGATTCCTCAATTGGGAGTGGGCAAGTTTCGGTTCGCTTATCAGCGCAGCTGGCACATCATACACGATACATTTCAATCCACAGATTGCTGCCACATCAACAATCATCGCAATAGTAGCTATTGGTCTTGCAACATACATCTTTAAGGGTGAGACTCAGCCTATCGCAGAGAAAATGTACAAGACAGCACCACGTCTCCATCGTTGGGCATACAAGCGCTTCTACATGGACGAAGTTTACATGTTTGTAACACACAAGATTCTTTTCCGTTTTGTATCTAAGCCTGTGGCATGGATTGACGAGAAGATCATCAACGGCTTCATTGATTTCACAGCATGGGGAGCAAATGAGGGTGGCGAAAGCATCCGCAACTGCCAGTCAGGCGATGTACGTCACTATGCCGTATGGTTCATAACAGGTGCAGTAACACTTACATTAATTCTCCTGGCAATATAAAAAATTTAGAGAAAGAGATAGGGCATCATTAGCAGAATCAGAATATAAGGATGCAAAATCTATGTGGATAGGCAAACAGAACGCATACAATATCCATTAATGGAATTCTGCCCCAAGTATCTATCGAAATCATCTCAGATGATGCCAGACTCTTCTTTAATAAAGCAAATATCAAACAAAAATGAATATACTATCATTATTCGTAGTAATCCCACTCCTGACAATGTTAGGACTTTGGGCAGCACGCAACATCAATCAGGTGCGTGGTGTGATGGTGACCGGCGCTACAGCGCTTCTGGCACTATCAGCATGGCTGACGATATATTTCATTGGCGAGCGTGCAGCAGGCAACACAGCCGAGATGCTTCTCACATCGTCAGTTGAATGGTTTCCGTCACTTAACATCTGCTATGCAGTAGGTGTTGACGGCATTTCTGTAGTGATGCTGCTTCTTTCAAGCATTATTGTCTTTACCGGCACATTTGCTACATGGCAGCTAAAGAACATGCCAAAGGAGTTTTTCCTTTGGTTCACCCTTCTTTCTACAGGTGTATACGGATTCTTCATTACCATTGACCTCTTCTCAATGTTCATGTTCTATGAGGTAGCCCTTATCCCTATGTATCTTCTCATTGGCTACTGGGGTTCTGGCAACAAGGAATATGCAGCAATGAAGCTTACCCTTATGCTTATGGGAGGTTCAGCACTGATCATCCTTGGTCTTGTAGGCATCTACTTCTTCAATGGAGCTACCACAATGAATATACTTGATATAGCACACAACAACTGCATTCCAGCAGACATACAGAATGTGCTTTTCCCATTTGTATTCATTGGTTTCGGTGTTCTTGGAGCGCTTTTCCCATTCCACACATGGTCACCAATCGGTCATGGTTGTGCCCCAACATCTGTATCAATGCTTCATGCAGGCGTATTGATGAAACTTGGCGGCTACGGATGTTTCCGTATTGCAATGTTCCTTCTTCCAAGTGCAGCTAACGAACTGGCATGGATATTCCTTATCCTTACTACTATTTCAGTTGTATATGGTGCATTCTCTGCCTGCGTGCAGACAGACCTCAAGTTCATCAATGCCTATTCATCAGTATCTCACTGTGGTCTTGTGCTCTTCGCGCTTCTCATGATGACCAAGACAGCATGCACAGGTGCTATACTTCAGATGCTATCACATGGTTTGATGACAGCATTGTTCTTTGCACTTATCGGTATGATATACGGCCGTACACATACTCGCGACATCCGAAAGTTAGGCGGACTGATGAAGATAATGCCATTCCTTTCTGTTGGTTATGTCATAGCAGGTCTTGCTAACCTTGGTCTTCCAGGTTTCTCAGGCTTTATCGCAGAGATGACAATCTTCGTAGGTTCATTTGAGAATGCAGATACTTTCCATCGTTGCTGTACAATCATTGCTTGTACTTCAATTGTAGTGACAGCTGTATACATTCTCCGTACAGTAGGTTTCATTCTCTTTGAGAAAGTTGCTGATCCACATTATGAGACTCTCACCGATGCTACTTGGGACGAGCGTTTCACTGTAGCATGCCTTATATTCTGTGTTGCAGCACTCGGTTCATTCCCACTTTGGGCAAGCAACGTCATCGACGGAGCGGTAGGCAATATTCTTAACGTCGTTTCTTTGTAATAGTATAGAAAAATGAATTACATACAGTTTTTTGACATGGTACCCGAGGCAATCCTCGTAGCCATACTGATTATAACATTCATTGCTGACTTTGCCAGCCACGGCAAGTCAGAACGCAACTGGTTTAACCCTCTTGTCAGCGCAATGCTGTTTGCAGGAACAGTTGCCACCTTGTGCTTTGCGGAGAAAGAGGCGTTCCTCTTTGGCGGAGCATACATCAGCACTGCAGCCAACACAATGATGAAGGCAATACTTGGCGCTGGCACAGTAATAGTTGTACTTCAGAGCAAGAAATGGCTCTCTGGAGTTGAGACTCGCAAGATAGAAGGAGAGTTTTACATGCTGACAATATCAACACTGCTTGGTATGTACATGATGATGAGCGCTGGTTCATTCCTTATGTTCTTCCTTGGTCTTGAAACAGCCAGTGTCCCATTGGCATGTATGGTAGCTCTTGACAAGCAGCGCCGCGACTCAGCAGAAGCAGCAGCTAAATTCATCCTTACTGCAACATTCTCAAGCGGTGTAATGCTTTATGGCATTTCTCTGCTTTACGGAGCAGTAGGCACACTCTACTTCGCAGACTTCACTGCAGTTCTTACAGCAACACCTATGACCATCTGTGGTCTTGTATTCTTTGTTGCTGGTCTCGGATTTAAGATTTCTCTTGTGCCATTCCATTTCTGGACAGCCGACACATATCAGGGTGCACCAACAACTGTCACAGGTTATCTTAGTGTAATCTCTAAGGGCGCAGCTTCATTTACATTGGCAGTACTGCTGATGCGTGTGTTTGCTCCAATGGTAGAATACTGGGAGACACTGATGTACATCCTCATTGTTCTCTCAATCACAATCGGCAACCTCATGGCTATCCGCCAGACAGAGCTGAAACGCTTCATGGCATTCTCTTCTATCTCACAGGCTGGCTACATCATGCTTGCTATCATAGGTGCTAACTATGCAGCAAGTCTCTCAGCACTCATGTACTATGTGCTTGTATACATCGTAGCTAATATGTGCGTCTTTGCTATTATCTCTGTAGTAGAGCAGAATAACAACGGCAAGACTGAGATTGCTGACTACAACGGATTCTACGGCACGAACCCAAAACTGGCGTTCCTCATGACACTTGCATTGTTCTCTCTTGGTGGTATTCCTCCATTTGCAGGTATGTTCTCTAAATTCTTTGTATTCCTTGCATCAGTCAATGGCGAAGGAAACAACTGGATGCCATACCTCATCATGTTCATTGCACTTGTCAATACAGTAGTGTCACTCTATTACTATCTGCTCATCGTAAAAGCAATGTATGTTAATAAGAGCGACAATCCTCTGCCAACATTCAAGAGCGACTGCTACACACGCCTTACATTATTCATCTGCGTAGCAGGCATTCTGCTCTTTGGTATCTTCAGCTGCATATATGAAGCAATCTTCGCTACTGTAGCATAAGATACGAATAACAAGCAATAAAAACATATTGAAAGGGTTTCCAACCCATTATAAAAAAACATCGCAGATCAGAATATTCTGGTTTGCGATGTTTTTTTATATCTATATTTTTCTTATAGAAGAATAATCTCTAAGCGGAAATAATGGTAAAGAAGAAAAGAAATACATCAAACAATGCGTCATGAGTAATTCATGAGAGAACACACAATAAGAAAAGAAGAACAGGCCTTTAATTATAATACAGCTGAAAGATTCCTGCCAGCACACGGTGACACAACATAAGAATAAAAACGCATTAACCAAAAGACAAAGCAATTAGCAGATAACATAAAAAACATAATCAGTACGAGCACATAAAATAACACAATATTCGGAAAAGCTAGAAAGCATTCTAGCATACAGAAGATAAGCCCGTGTTACATTATATAGACAACCCAGAATTGAGAACATAGAGACACAAGTCACATATCAATATCACAAAAAAAACTCTGGGTGCTCCAGAACTACTGAAGCACCCAGATTATAATACAGACATTACGCTTAATTAGAACAGCAATAAAGTCTGCAGCCAATATACTATGATACCGGCCAGATATCCGAAGAAAGCAGCAGGAGTAATCTTCTTCATATACCATCCGAACGAAATCTTCTCCAATCCCATGACAACAACACCTGCAGCCGAACCGATAATGAGTATCGAACCGCCCACACCAGCGCAGTATGCAAGCAACTGCCAGAATATTCCGTCTACAGCCATTGCTCCATCTGGTGCCAACGGATACATTCCGATGCATCCAGCCACGAGCGGCACATTATCGACAATGCTCGACAGCACACCGATTATGCCTGTCACTGTATAGTAATTGCCATTGCTCATATCATTGAGCCATGTTCCGAGAGCTGCGAGCACGCCGATTTCCTCCAGACATGCCACTGCCATCAGAATACCAAGGAAGAACAGGATGGTGCTCATATCTATACGAGTCAGTATGTTGCTGACACGCTTTTTCATGCCATCAATATCCTTCTTCTTGCTCAGATCGGCATAGAACACCTCCGAAACAGTCCACAACACCGCCAGCACAAGCAGTATGCCGACAAACGGAGGCAGATGAGTTATGCTCTTGAATATAGGCACAAAAATCAGTCCGCCCACTCCGATGGCAAATATAGCCTTACGCTGCTTAGATGTAAATTCCTCGGCAGAAGACGCCAGAGGCTTATTCTCAGCCATCTCCAGGTTGCCCTTCAGCGCAAACTGCATCATCAGCACCGGAATCAAGAGAGAGGCGACAGAAGGCAGGAATAGCTCCTTAATGACATTGCCGGCGCTAATGAGGCTGGCATTCCACAGCATGATAGTCGTTACATCGCCTATTGGCGAGAACGCGCCGCCTGAGTTAGCTGCGATAATCACTATCGAAGCATAGATGATTCGGTCGCTGGCGTTCTTCACAAGCTTGCGCAGCACCATAATCATCACAATACTTGTAGTAAGATTATCGAGTACTGCAGAGAGGAAAAACGTCATGAACGCTATTCGCCATAACAGCGTGCGCTTGCTTTTAGTGCTTAACGCATCTCTTACGAAATGAAAGCCTCCGTTCTGGTCGACAACCTCTACGATGGTCATTGCTCCCATCAAGAAGAACAGCGTTGTGGCAGTAGCACCTAAATGATGCTCTATCACCGCACCAACATCTGACGCAATGCTGTCAGGCGAAGCAATATTGATGTATTCGCCAGGATTAAACATGAAGAGTGTCCAGCATGCCGCAAACATCAGCAAAGAAATCGCAGCTTTATTGACCTTTATAACATTCTCCATTGCTATGCACGCATAGCCCATCACGAATGCCGCAACGATTATAATTGTAAGTATACTCATAACAATCTACTACATATTATAACACACCAGCCAATATAGCAGCACTATTCCCTTCGTACATTACGAGGTCACTGGCAGGAACGTTTACGAAATCAACGAAGCGGAAAACCTGCATTGCGACAAAGGCTTTATCCTCGGAAACAAAAGTCTCAAGAATATAATGTCCTATCTGCGAGAACTCCACCTTACCAGCAGCAGCCACAGCTTTTTCCAGTTTATCCTCCGGAGTATTTAGTATTTTTATTAGTTTCTCACCCATGTTCGGAGTGAGTTCATATACCTCTGCCTTTACATTACTACCTGTCGGTATATATTTAATACTTGTTTTCAGTCCGAAGAAAGATTTCTCTATTGCTATATTCTTATGATTGAGAACCTGCTGTGCAGTCTCCATATTCTTTATATTTGCCATGTTTTTATATAAGTTTTGTGGCAGCATGCTCTTTACATACCGCCTATTAATGAATAGATATGCCACATCATGCCAATATAATTACTGGCATAACACTACATGCATGCTACGTCACACAATACGGTATATACCGTCAGACTTGACATTGCAGCACACTGATTGCAGCATGATTTTATAAAAGATTAATGTAAGTTGTCCGTATCAGAAACATATCAACTTCTGATACGAAAATAAAAACATGTAGCTAACGAATAATGTGTCTCAACGCAATGAAATGACTGCATGAGACAACAGGCAGAATCACAGCCTTCTGTGGCTGATTGTTTCTGCTGCAAGAAATCTTTTGAGGATTATTATAATAAGGTGAATGTAGTTTCCCTAAATGTTTTGGTGCCCTGTTACAGTTAGTTGGCAGCAGCCTTTGCGGTTTTTCAGAGTTAACACGTGCCGTATTGTCACTGCCCGAGAATATAGCTTCTAGCGTTCTATGCTCTGGATGTGATAAATCTGTAAGACGATCTGTGTCGCAATCACTCGCAGTTGCATGGCTTTCTCCAGACTTCTCTGCCTCTCCCTGACGCACTCCATCAGCATATGAGCAAGAAATATATCCAGACACATCATCCGTCATGCCTGCCACATGCTGCTTTCCGCTATCATGCACATTACCACAACCGCCGTTCAGAAAAATGAACAGCAGACAGACTATGCTATGTATGAAAAATCTCATGTTACAGAAACAGATGATTACATTAAAACTTATTAGCTTGCCACGTATTGGGGGCGAAGACGACACTGACTCAAGATTCTTTCAGACAAACCACTGCAATAGATATCCTAACAGCCAGTTTACAAGAATACACCTTAAAGCAATATCATTGATGCAAAGTTACTTGTTTTTTCTTAATATTGCTAAATATCAAGAAAGTTTTTTTCATAAGTCTGTAAAAAAATCACAAGTTCCATCCAACTATTCTTATTAGAATCATCATTTCTGCAATATTATATATGACTCATTCACAACAACAGCATGCAGAAACACCCCGCAGAGTATTCCTGTAACATAGGAAAACAACCTGTATCTGAGGCTGAAACGTTTGCTGCTGCTTAATTCAAAGTACAGCTTGACGTAAGAATCAGCCATAAAATCTTATTCGCAGCCTTTAGCATCGCAAGAAGCAGTGTTTAGTGCTACAA
>JAEIGA010007442.1_pt1 | contig 16640 bp, 5 predicted proteins | sample 9270691 | NCBI WGS metagenome assembly JAEIGA01 (sample SAMN17057246, study PRJNA624740) | gut metagenome | biome: biome; isolation source: fecal sample | host: Bos grunniens | place: China: Xizang | collected 2019
GGCGAGACGACGCACTGGGCCTCGTGGAAGACGCAGCCGCTCAACGTAGTGCTTGAGGCCGACGGGAAGGTGCACCGGCTCTGCGGAACAGAACCCGCCGATGCTCCGGCGCTTGAACAGGTCGCCTGCGAGGTGCGTCCGCTCACGACGGTCGTGCGGTATATTGGCGCGGACGGTCTGCGGGCGACGCTCGAGTTCCTGACCGCGAAGGATCCCGACGACCTCGAAGCGTTTTCCCGTCCGGTGACGTACCTCACCGCGCTCGTCGAGGGCGCGAAGACGTGGAAGCTTCGCGCCTCGTTCGGCCCGAACATCTGCCGCGAGGACGAAAGCGCCGCGGTCGCGACCAACGCGCTGACGGTGGCAGGGCGTCCGGCCGTGCGGCTTGGAAGAGTCGAGCAGAATCCGCTCGGGAGCTCGGGCGACACGGTACGGTGCGACTGGGGCTATGCCTGGACGGTCGACTGCGGCGACCATTTTATCCTGGCGTACGACGACGTGAAGTCGATCCGTTGGTTCGACCGCGACCTGCCCGCATACTGGCGCAGGGATGGAAAGAGCTTTGAGAAGATGCTGGAGGATGCGGTCGGCGCATACGCCGCGGTGCGTGAGAACGCCAAGGCGAAGGACGCCGCGCTTATGGCGGCGTTCCGGCGGCGCGGAGGCGAGAAATACGCGCGACTCTGCGCGCTCGCGTGGCGGCAGAGCTTTGCCGCGTGCATGCTCGTGACGGGACCCGGCGGGGAGCTTATGTACTTTTCGAAGGAGAACGGCTCGAACGGCTGCATTGGAACGGTGGACGTATTCTATCCGCAGCTGCCGCTTCTGCTCTACACCTCGGCCGAACTCACCCGCGCTACGCTGCGCCCGATACTCGAGTACGCCGCGTCGGACAAGTGGAAATACGACTATGCGCCGCACGACCTCGGGCAGTATCCGCTCGCAACCGGCCAGGTGTACTCGATGGGGACAGACCCCAAGACCGGCAAGCCGTACGCCGACGCGGACCGGATGCCGGTGGAGGAGTGCGGCAACATGCTCATCGCGCTCGCGGCGCTCGCGCAGAAGGAGGGGAACGCCGGTTTCGCCGAAAAGTGGTGGCCGACGGTGACGAAGTGGGCGGAATACCTCAGGCGGTTCGGCTTCGATCCCGGGGACCAGCTCTGCACCGACGACTTCGCCGGACACCTCGCGCACAACGCCAACCTTTCGCTCAAGTCGATACTCGCCCTCCGTTCGTATGCGATGCTGGTGGAGATGCGAGAGCGGGCCCGCGGCGAATCGTCGGACGAATCCGACCGCCTCAAGCTCGAAGCGCTCATGATGAGCATGCAGTGGATCAAGGCGGCGAAAGGCGGACGCGACGGAGCTACGCGCCTCGCTTTCGACCAGCCGGAGACGTGGAGCCTCAAGTACAACCTCGTGTGGGACCGCGTGCTGGGGTTCGACCTCTTCCCCGGCGAGCTCTTCCGCGGCGAAACTGCCGCGTACGTCCGGTTCGCAAACAAGTTCGGCGTTCCGCTCGACAGCCGCAAGACATACGCGAAAGGCGACTGGACGCTGTGGTGCGCGGCGATGGCCGACAATCGCGAGGAATTCGACTCTCTCGTGTCGGGCGTATACCGCTTTGCGGACGAGACGCCTTCGCGCGTGCCGCTTTCGGACTGGTACGAGACCGTGGGCGAGGGGAAGATGGTCGGGTTCCTCGCCCGCAGCGTGGTCGGGGGATTTCTCATGCCGATGCTCACTGCCGCCGCCGAGGACGACGCCCGGCGCGCCAGGCAACCTCATGGCGAAGGGTGGTGTTCAAAATGAAGAAGTGCGATATACTTTTCCTTTCTTCTTCGGCGACAATTGACATTGCCGTTCTCCTTTCGGGAATAGCCGAACTTCGCAACAAGCATGGGTGGAGCGTTCATATCATAGGCGACATCGACTCGCGCAAGACGCTTTTGAAACTCCTCGAATTCTGGAATCCGGACGGTTGCATAGTCCACTGTGCACTTGACGACAAGGCGTTCAATGCCGCGGACTTCGCGGGCGTGCCGACGGTGTGGCTCGACCGCAATCCGGCAACGCTTCCGCCGGGCGCCCTTTGCGTCATGCAGGACGCGCGATCGGTGGGAACCATCGCCGCGAAGGAACTGCTTCGCTATGATCTCGCGTCGTATGCGTTTGTAGACCGCGCCGATGCGCCGTTCTGGTCAAAGGGCCGCCGCGAAGCGTTCAAGGAGGCAGTCGAGCTCAACAGAAATCCTTATTTCGAGTTCTGCGAGAAGGGCGCTTCCTCGTGGACGAAGAGACTTTCGGGCTTCATACGGTCGCTGTCGCGCCCTGCGGGCGTGTTCTGCGCGAATGACACGGTCGCGGCGGATGTGATATCCGTCGCCTCGCGTGCGGGAATCGCCATTCCGGAAGAGCTTCTCGTTGTTGGCGTCGACGACGTAGAGGCGTACTGCGAGGCGCTTTCGCCGACTCTGACGAGCGTGCGGCCGTCGTTTGCCGAGGAAGGGCGCGGCGCTGCAGATCTTCTCGCAAAGCGGCTTGCCAATCCGAGACTGAAAGGTATCGTCAAGACATTCTCGGCGCACGAGATAACGCTGCGACAGTCGACGCGGCGGATCTCCGCCAAGGGCGGGAACATCGCCGCCGCGCTTGAGATGATCAGGCGGCGGGCGGCCGATGGAGTGACGGCCGGCGAAGTCGTAAAACTGATGAAGTGTTCCCGCCGGTCGGCGGAGATTCGCTTCAAGCAGTATCTCCACTCGTCCATACTCGACGAGATACATGCTGCGCGCATCGAACTTGCGAAGAAGCTGATTTCCGACGGCGGCGCGCATATCGCCGGCCTGCACCGCCGCTGCGGCTTCCGCTCTTCCGCGACATTTCGCCGCGTCTTCAAGTCGGTTACGGGGCTTTCGCCGCAGGCATACCGGCAAAAGATCTAAACTGGAGGTAATGACAACATGAAAAACAGAAACAGAATCGCGCCTTTCCTGTGCGCCGCCTGGGGATCACTGGCGCTCTGCGCCTCGGCCGCGGAAGCGGTGGGGCACTGCGCCTACGTCGACCCGTTCATCGGAACCGCTGGCACGGGCCATACATTTCCCTCCGCCTGCGTTCCCTTCGGCCTCGTCCAGGCGGGACCGGACACCGGCAACGGCGACTGGGACCACTGCTCCGGCTACCGCTATGGCGACGGCTCGATCTTCGGGTTCTCGCAGACCCACCTCAACGGCGCCGGCTGCCCCGACCTCGGCGACCTGAGGATCCTTCCCTTTGTGTCTGAGTCCGTTCCCGGGTCAGTGCCCTACGACAAGACGAGCGAGCGCGCGAAGCCTGGCTACTACGCCGTCACGCTCGCCGGCGGCATCAAGGTCGAGGCCTCCGCGACCGAGCGCTGCGCCATCTACCGCATCTCCTATCCGAAGGGCGAACGCTGCCGCCTTCTCGTCGACCCCCGCTGGTGCATAACGTGGGTCAATCCCGCCTCCGCGTGCATCCGCTCCGTCGACGTCGCGCCTGACGGCAGGGCCGGCGTCTCCGGGAAGGTCGCCGTCAACAACTGGGTCGAGCGCACCTACGCTTTCAAGATGGAGTTCTCCCGGCCGTTCCTGTCGGAGAAGGATCTCGTCTTCGACTTCGGCGAGTCGTCGGGCGAACCGCTCGTGGTGAAGGTCGCGCTCTCCGCGCTGGGCGGCGTTTCCGACGCCGGGCGCAACCTCGTCGCGGAGATACCCGGCTGGGATTTCGACCGCGTCGCAGCTGCCGCGGACGCGAAGTGGTCGCAGCTGCTCTCCTGCGTGGCGGTCGAGGGCAGCGACGACCAGAAGCGCAACTTCTACACCTCCCTCTACCACCTCTTCATCCAGCCGAACAACATTGCCGATGCCGGCCACAAGCCCTTCTACTCCACGCTTTCCACCTGGGACACCTTCCGCGCGGCGCATCCGCTCTACACGATCCTCGTTCCCGAAAAGGCGGCGGAATTCGTCGACTCGATGCTGGAGCAGGGCCGTCGCACGGGGTATCTTCCGATATGGACGCTCTGGGGCCGCGACAACCAGTGCATGATCGGCACGCACTCCATCCCCGTCATCGTCGATTGGTTCTTGAAGGATTACTTTAGCCGCAAAGAACGCAAAGAGCACAAAGACTTTGCGGACTCTGCGTCCTTTGCGGCTAAAAAACAATACTGGCTTGCCGCGTATGAGCAGATCAAGGAGACGCTGACGAAGAGGCACGAAGGGCGCTACAAGGAGCGCTGGGATCTTCTCGACCGGCACGGATACTATCCGTACGACGTGATCAGGAACGAATCGGTCTCGCGCACGCTCGAATGCGCCTACGACGACTGGTGCGCGGCGCAGATGGCCGCGAAGCTCGGGCACGAGGAGGACGCGAAGTTTTTCCGCCGCCGGTCGGAGAGCTGGCGGAATGTCTTCGATCCGTCGCTCGGACTCATGCGCAGCAAGGACTCGAAAGGCAACTGGCGAGATCCGTTCGATCCTGCCGCTGTCGGCTACGGCCCCGGCTACGACTTCACCGAGGGGAACTCGTACCAGTACACCTGGCACGTCATGCAGAACCCCGGCGGACTCGTCGAGGCGATGGGCGGGCGCGAGGCGTTCGTGAAGCGGCTCGACGGGCTTTTCGAGCAGCCCGAGGTGGTGAAAGGGGAGGTCTTCGACGTCACGGGGCTCATCGGGCAGTACGTCCACGGCAACGAGCCGAGCCATCATGTCATCTACTTCTACACGCTTGTCGGCGAGCGCGACAAGGCCGCGCGCAGGGTCCGCGACGTGTTCGACAGGTTCTACCTTCCGAAGCCGGACGGGCTCTGCGGCAACGACGACTGCGGACAGATGAGCGCCTGGTATGTCTTTTCGGCGCTCGGGTTCTACCCGTTCAATCCGTGCGGCGGGACGTACGTCCTCGGCGCGCCGCAGATTCCGAAGGCGACGGTGAGACTGGCGGGCGGCAAGACCCTGACCGTCGTCGCCAGGAACCTCTCTGCCGCGAACAAGTACGTGAAGTCCGTGACGTTCAACGGCAGGCCGCTCGACAAGACGATCGAGCACGCCGACCTCATGTCCGGCGGCGAACTCGTCTTCGAAATGACGGCTTCGCAGAGATGACGGAAAAGATCCGGGGACAGTCCCCGCGGTAGTTTACTCCACCACCTGCCAGAAACCGCCGTGGTCGAAACCGACGCGGCGGACTGTGCCCCTGGACTTCTTTATCCAGTTGGCGATGCTTGTGCGCGAAAGGCCGCACGCCTTGGCCATTTCGGCCTGAGTTGTTCTTGGGTTGGCGCGTATCAGCGCCTTGATTTTGTCGAGCGCTGGCAGGTCTGTAAACTCATTGACAGAATGCAAGCCCCCGCTTGACAGATCGGCGGCGATTTTGTTGAGGGCCTTCTTGTCGTCAGCTGGCGCGGCAAAGATGGTTAGTTTCAGCTCGGAGTCGCCGAGAAGCTCGTATTTTGGACATTTACCAGAAAGTTTTCCAGATGCGGAGAAGATCACCGGTACACCTTCGCCGCGCCGGTCCATGATCCGTGATCTGACAATGTCTGTAAACCTTTCTGTCAAGGGACACCTTGCGAGACATGTACAGATCAGCTCATTGCGCGAGAACTGGCGTTCGCCGATTTCGTCGATGGTCATAGAGTTTGGTAGCGCGCCGGGGGAGATCAGTTCGAGCCTGTCCGCGAACATGTGCAGCCGGATCTTGGATCCCGATATCGAGTAGTCGCGGTGCGCGACAGCATTCACGACCGCCTCGAATACGGCGTTCATGGCAAACTGGGGAATGTCGATGCGGTTGGGGCGTTTGACGGCGAGGGTTTTCATGTTTCGGTTCACGAACCTGCACGCTTCCGCTATCTGGACGTCTAGTGGGCCGCAAATGTCCTTTGCGTCGAGCTGTTCGTCGGCGTTTCGGGCCTTTCCCCGGTAGCACACCGCCTGAATGTAGGCGCTGGGGAGATACTCCTCGGGGCTTTTGCAGGCCATGAGCACTCCGCCTACTGACGGCTTAACCCTCCCGTCCTCGTCCTTGGCCGTGAAATGCAGTTTTCTCAGGAAGTCTGCGTCGGACGCCGGCGAGAGGGGGGTTCTGAACTTTTCAAACAGCGTTTTCGACAGGGCGGATGTCGCGGCATCGGCAACAATCTGTTCGTCAAACGACATCAGCCGCGTCTGGCTTCGCTGCTGAAAGAGGCGCGCCAGCATGTCTGGCGGCATTTCCCGCTTCGAGCTGCCGATGCGGTAGAAATATCCATGGGGGCTTTTGTGCACGAAAAGGCTCTTGGCGACGTCAACTTTGATGACCGAAGTGTCGTCGCCCTGGGTGTTGGGGAGGTAGAGCTTTCGGATCAGTGCTGTGATTGGGGGTTTGATGGAATCGTTGCAGATGTTGCGCAACCAAGTCTCGGCGACATCGAGCTTGCAAGGTTCAATGCCTTTCACCTCTTTTGTCTTGTCGTCCACGCCGAATATGAATGAAGCGCCATGCGAGTTTGCGGCCGCCGCGAACTCGTCGGCCAGGTCGCGCGCATCGGGCTCGACCACGCGCTTGCCAGGGATGGAAAGCAGCTTCAGCTCCAGAAGCGAGTCTTCTCCAAGGGCGATTTGGCGGACAAGAGAATTGTCGGGCATAGCACATTACTCCTTGCGGTGGTGGAATGCGCGTATTCTAACAAATCCGCCGCGAATCTGTCAAGTCTGTAAACCAGCGCCTCTGTTTGGGTGTGGTTTAGATTAACAAACGGATTTGTTCGCGTCTCGGTAGATTCGGGGACTGTCCCCAGTCTGCGGATGATTGAAAAATATGCGCGGATTCGAGATGTCACGCTCGATCCGGCATCCCTTCGCGCGGGCGGTGTTCGTCATGTTCGTCACCAGCGAGGTTCATCCCTTTAAGGCGTATGTCTCGCGATGGCGACCCGGATGTGCTCATAGCCGCGATGTCGCGGCTATGGGACTTCAGCCAGTGGCTTTCCTGTGGAGACTTCGAGGTGATGAAGGAACGTCTGGAGAAGAGCAACGCGTTTTCTGACGACGCCGGGGTGATACTTCGTTTCAACGCGTCTCCTGGATAAGGGCGCCGTTCGCGGCAGTTTCCGCGGCAGAGAAAACTTTGCGACCTTTGCGTTCTTTGCGGCTAAAAAGAAACCCGGCTTGCGCCGGTGCGCGTTGTGAGCGGCGATTTTTGCGCGATTTGAGCGTAAGGGGGTTGCATTGTTCCCCGCGTTTTTGTATAATACCGAACAAGTAATAATGGGAGGAATGTAACATGAAGGTCTCAAAACTGCTCTCCGTTGTGGTGGCGGCCGCTTCCACTTTGTTCGTCGCACTCTCCGCCCGCGCGGAATTTACTTGCGAGCTATCGTTCCTGCAGGCGCCGTCAACCGCGCTCGCGAACTTCCCCGTGCTTGTGCGGCTCGCGGAGAACGCGCCGACCGGCTTCCACTATGCGGACTGCCCCACGGCGAGCTGCATCTGGTTCACGGACGAAAACGACGACGCGATTCCCTGCGACGTCGACACCTGGGACACAACCAGCAACTCTCTCGTCTGGGTCTCCGTCCCCTCGCTCTCCGACGCCGCGACGATCACGATGCACTGGGATGCCGGCGGCGCGCCGGCGGGACAGCCCGCATCGTCCCTCGTCTGGTCGCGCGCGGACTATGTCGGCGTCTGGCACATGAACGAGCTCCTCGTGGACGGCACCGGCACCTACACGCCCGACGCCTCCGGAAAGGGCTGGAACGCCTACAAGGCGAACGAGGCCGACGGCTATCCGGTGACGATTTCCGACGCCGGCATCGCCGCCTCCGCGCCACCCACCGGCCACGCGATGGTAAACCAGCTGAACGACAACAACCGCACGACCGGCGGCTTCCTCGTTCCCTCGACCCTCACCTCGGGAACGACGATCGGTCCGTTCACGATCTCATTCTTTGAGGCATCCGCCGCTAACGGCAACGACCGCGTCGTGGGCTTCGGCACAAGCTACCCGCAGGGTTGCATCACGGCCGGGACGGGCAACACCTACGTGATGGCACCTGGCGGATTCGAAACCTTCAACTACAGCGACGGACTTGCGAACAACGCCTGGCGCCACATCGCCGGTATCTTTGACGCCAACCTCGCCGGCTACATAGGCGGCGCCTACCGAAACCTCAACAAGCCCGTCAGCAATTATTCGGTCACCCTCTCCAACGGCATCGGTCTCGGCACGTTCACGGGCCATACGGAGACCTTCCGCGGCAACCTCGACGAAATCCGCATCCGCAATGTCGCCTCGACCGGCGAGTGGGTTGCCGAGGAATACAAGACCGTGACGACGGCGAACTACATCACCTTCGGCACGGTGGAGACCGGTGTCGAGGTCCTGCGCCTCGGCCCTGCCGCCGTCTCGGACGTGACCGCGACGAATGCGGTCGTCACGGGCGAGCTGCGCACGCTCGGCGAAGGCGCGACCTCTGCCGACGTCTGGCTCGTCTATACGGACGGCACCACGACACGCTCCGTCGCCCTCGGCACGAAGAGCGCCGAACCCTCGGCGCTCTCGGTCACGCTCGAGAACCTCACCGAGAAGACGGCCTACACCTGCTGGTTCACCGCGACGAACAACCTCTCCGCCGGCGCGGACTCCGCCACGGCGTCGTTCAAGACGAAGCGGATCCCGACCGGAACAGGCATCTACGAATGCGAGCTTTCCTTCCCCTCCGCGCCCGCGTCGCCCCTTGAGAACTTCCCCGTCCTCGTGCGGCTTGCCAACGACGCGCCCGAGGGCTTCCTCTACGAAGACTGCCCGACCGCCGCGCACCTCTGGTTCACGGACGGATACGATGCCGTCCTTCCCTTCGAGGCCGACACGTGGAACACGTCGGGCGAATCGCTCGTCTGGGTTTCGGTTCCGTCGTTCTCCTCTTCGACGACCATCACGATGCACTGGGCGAGCGACGCGGCCAGCGTCGAGGATTCGCCCGCCGCGCGCGAGGTGTGGACGCGCGCCGGCTACAACGCCGTCTGGCACTTCAACGGCAGCAACGCGGAGTCCGTGACGAACCTCGCTCCCGCCACCACGCGCGGTACGCCGACCTACCACGGCAACGTATCCTATCCCGGACCGCTCGGCAAGACGCTCTGGCTCGACGGCTCCTCCGACCTGCGCTACGCCCCCGATCCCTCGTGGATAACGCTCGGCGCCGGCCCGGCGCTCTCCGTCTCCTTCTGGGCGCGCCACACGGGCAGCAGCCCGAGCTACACGCGCATGGTCTCGTGCACATCCGCCTGGGACAAGCCGGCCGGCTATGAATTCACGCTCCAGCAAAGCTTCACCAAGATCACCGTCGGGTCGTCCAACAAGAGCCAGATGCAGACGGACATCACGACGGGTCCGAACTCCAAGTGGAAGCACTTCTCGGGCACCTGGTCCGCGACGGCCGTGAAGTTCTACGACGACGGCGTCAAGAAGAACGAAGCCACGCTGAACGCGGTCGTCACTCCGACCGAGAACCTGACCCTCGGCGGCACGGGCGGCACTTTGACCGGCAACGCCCTCACCGGCGGCCTCGACGAAATCCGCATCCGCCGGGTGACCTCCTCGGACGACTGGGTCGCGGCGGAATACGCGGCGGCGACGGACGCGGACTATGTCACTTTCGGCGAGGTGGAGGAGGCCGCCGTCGTCACGTCGTTCGAGTTCGGAACGCCGTCCGTTTCGTCCGTCTCGACGACGGGCGCGACCATTTCGGCGCGCCTCAAGGGGATTGGCGATAACGCGACCTCCGCGAACCTCTGGGTTGTCGTCTCCGGCTTTGGCCAGACGCGCGCCTACCCGCTCGATCCGGCGACGGAGCCGAAGGTCGTCGTGGCCGCGCTTTCGGGCCTCCAGCCGGGAGCGGACTGGACTGCCTACCTGACGGCAACGAACAACGCCTCGCCCGCCGCCAATGCGGACTCCGCGTCTGTCGCGTTCGCAACGCTTTCCGACGCCGGCGCCGGCTCGCCGGGCCTCTACCAGGACGTCACGCACGCGCAGGCGACCGCGTCGGACGCCGCGGCGAACTGGGATATCGCCGCGGCCGATGTCGTCACGCTCGGTCCGCTCGCCATGCGGTCTTCCGGTAACAACCACGACTTCTGGCAGGCAGTTGATGGAACGTCCTTCTCGTGGGCGGACAACACCGGCTTCGGCTACGCCGGCTACATGTACATGGAGGGCGGCAAGGACTATTGGTTCGGCGCCTCGGCCGACGACGCGGGCTACGTGTGGGTCAACAACGGCGCGTCAAACTGGGACGCGAAGCGCACGGGCACGCAGTTCGACGGCTACGGCAAATGGAAGGCCGCCGGCCCCTACGCCATCGCCGAGACCGGCTACTACCGCGTCGTTTTCGCGGGCTGGAACAACACCGGCGGCGCGGGCGCGGAGCCGACGGCCTCGGTTCTTTTCCCCAAGCTGCGCTATATGGCGCTTGAGAGCGGCGCGTCCGCGCCGGCCATGGGCGACGCAGGGTGGCAGGAGACGGTCGATCCGGGCGATGGCTCGCTCTTCCAGACGAAAGCGCCCACGCGCGCGGTGTCCGTCCTCTCGGCGGTGATCGACGGCACGCTCCTCTCCGCGAAGGTCGCGCTGGGCGAGGCCTACACGGGCGAGGCGAGCGTCCTGCGGTACGTCTACGGCGCGACGAACGGCGGCAACGATCCGGCGGACTGGGAGGGCGGCTCGCTCGTCGCGTCGTCGCTCCCGGCAACGGCGGTGACGAACGACTACATCGTCGGCATCGCGGCGGACACGCGCTATGTGCGCTTCTACACGCAGGACGGCGACGCTCTCAACTGGTCCGCCACCATTTCGCTCGACTGGGCCAGCGAAGGTTCGATCGCGGGCGGCTTGATCTTCATCGGCGATCCCGACGTGTCAGCCGTCACCGGCGACGCCGCGACGCTCTCGGCAGTCTTGAACGCCCCCGGCGCGGACGCGACCGAAGCGCAGGCGTGGTTCGTCGTGACCGGCGGCGGCGAGACTAAGGTCGTTCCGGCCGGCACGGCGACGGCGCGCACGAACCTCACCGTCACGGTCACGGGGCTTACGCCCGAGACGGCCTACACCTTCTACGCCACCGCGACGAACAACGCCGCGACGCCGGTCGGCGCCGATTCCGCCAGCGGTGCGTTCGCGACCGGCGCCGCGGACTCCGCGTGGGACACCTCCTCCGCGACCTTCAAGCCGGACGGCCGGACGCTGACGGCGAAGGTCGATGTCACGAACCTCGGCGTCGGCACGACGACGCTCTACTTGATGACGGGCACCGCCTGGAACAGCGAGAACACCGTCTCCGCGTCGCAGGTCATCACCAGCCCGGGCAAGCAAACGATCATTGGCGACTTCTCCGACCGGCCGTGGGGTGGCAACAAGGTGTACTATTCGCTGATGCTCGTGAACGGCACGGCGGAAAGCGCGACCACCAACTGGCCGAACGCGAGCGGGCAGGCCTTCTACAACAAGTCCATGGAGCTTCGCGACGACTCGACCTACACGTGGATCGGCGGCAGCGCCGGCGTGTGGAACGTTCCCGCGAACTGGGAGATCACAGTGGTGGGCAGCCTCGCTCCCACGCAGACGGCCGGCTATCCGGTCCTTGGCTCCACGGCGATCTTCGCGACGGAGGAGGGCGACGGCCCGATTACCGTGACCGTCCCGGCAACCCAGGGCGCGACGATCTACAGCAATGAGAGATGTTGGATTGTCAATAATCTCAACCTCAGCGGAATGCACGAGGAACTTGTCTTCACTTCGGAAGACAAAACCGCCGCGGACTGCCGCTTCTATGTCTGGCAGGTCACGGCAAACCAGACCTACAACCGCCTTACCTTCGACGACTGCAAAGTCTATCTGAACAGCCTCCAGAACACCGGTGCTACGGCGGCGGACGCGAACGGGGAGAACGCCGCCATCACCCTGACTGGCGGGACGATCGCGCAGTTCAACGGCTTCAATGCGAACCGTCCGGGCGTGAAGGTCCGCGCGGAGGATGGCACGACGCTCAGCACCGGCAACATTTCCAGCGGCTCGGCCTATCCGCCGCCCGTCCTCGAAATCGACGGCGTTGCCGTGACCGCAGGCACAATCGTGCCTGACAACAACAATTCCGCCAACGGCGCGACGATCCGGCTCTCGGGCGCTAACTCGACCCTCACCGGACAGTACTTCCAGCCGAAGAACGCCGCAAGCACCAATGTGATCGAGTATGTGATTCCGTCCGGCGGCTACAACGCGGTGCCGGTCCAGACGACGCACAACACGTATGTTCTTGGAAGCGACACGACCAAGGCCCCGATGACGCTGAGGATTGCCGAGGACAGCCCCGGACTGGAGAACATTCCCAGGCGCGGCACCCCGCTCCTCTATTCCAAGGGCGGCATCAACGCGGCGAACGTCAATTTCGAGGCGAAATACAACGGCTTCTACTTCAAGGACGCGGACGGCAACGCCTACGCAGACGCCGCGGCGATCGAAGCCGCCGGCAAGACCACCGCCGAGATCAAGGAGATCTGGTATCGCCGTTCACCCGCCGGTTCGGTGTATTACCTCCGATAGGCGGGCAGATGCCTGTTGCCTTTTCGTCTCTTTTCTGCGGCGGCATAATGGTATTTGGGGAAAATACCGAATGGGATTCGGAAAAACTGCCGAACGAAAATCGGAAAAATTACCGAACGGCACTTGCGCCGTTTGCGCTATTTGTGATATAATTCACAGCAAATGAAAAAATATCGCAAAAGAATCGTGGATGATATTCTTGATCAAAAACTGTCGTATATGGGCGCGGTTTTGGTTGAGGGTCCGAAGTGGTGCGGCAAGACAACGACATGCGAACAGCATGCCAATAGCGTCTTGTACTTGGACGATCCCGATATGCGTGAGCAGTATCTTGGGCTGGCGGGAACCAAGATTTCCGAGTTGCTAAAGGGGAAGAGCCCAAGATTGTTTGACGAGTGGCAGGACGTTCCGGAGCTTTGGGATGCAATTCGATTCGCGGTAGATCATTCCGATGACGACCGGCATTTCATCTTGACTGGATCGGCCGTTGTCGCGGAGGAGAAGAAGCAAAAGATAAGGCACTCTGGGACGGGAAGATTCTCATGGTTGCGGATGCGGCCCATGACATTGCTGGAGTCGGGAGAGTCGTCGGGAGAAGTCAGCCTTGCGGCATTGATGGACGGCGAGGAGTTTTCCGGCGCATCATCCAGGAAAATCGAACTGGACGAAATGGCGGAGATCGTCTGCCGAGGCGGCTGGCCGGCGGCCGTCGGCAAGAGCGGCAGCGCCGCCCTTGGCATTTCCGTGGACTATTTCTCAGCGGTGGCCGAGAGCGACATCTCGCGTGCCGACGGCATTCCGCGCGACCCCGCGCGAGTGCGGAGGCTGCTTCGTTCGTTAGCGCGACTCCAGGGCACGCCGTCGAGCCTGGCGGCGATTCGGAGGGACATTGTCGCCAATGACACGGACGGCCTGAGCGAGGACACCATCTATTCCTACCTTAACGCACTTGAGCGGATATTCGCAGTCGACAACGTCCAGGCGTGGACGCCGTCGCTGCGCGCCAAGGAGGCGATCCGCTCGTCCGAGACCAGGTTTTTTGTCGATCCGTCCATCGCGACCGCGGCACTGGGTGCGACGCCAGCCAGGCTGATGAAAGACCTGCGTTCCTTTGGATGCCTCTTTGAGACGCTGTGCATGCGGGACCTCAAGACCTATATGGAAGCTAGCCGCGGACATGTCTTTCGCTACCATGACAAGACCGGGCTCGAATGCGACGCCGTTCTGGAGGATGCCAAGGGGCGCTATGCGCTCGTAGAGATAAAGCTCGGCGGAGACCGTTTGATCCAGGAGGCCGTCTCGGCGCTTGACGCGTATTCAAGGCTCGTTGAATCGCGGAAAGCGCCGCGACCGGCGTTTCGGATGGTGCTCACGGCGGTTGGCGAATATGCCTACCGGCGGCCGGATGGGATCATCGTCTGTCCCATAGGAAGCCTAAGACCCTGACCGCGGCAGAGAAAACTTTGCGACCTTTGCGTCCTTTGCGGCTAAAAAGAAAACCCGGCTTGCGGCCGTGCGCGTTGTGAGCGGCGATTTTTGCGCGATTTGAGCGCGTGGGGGTTGCATTGTTCCCCGCGTTTTTGTATAATACCGAACAAACAATAATGGGAGGAATGTAACATGAAGGTCTCAAAACTGCTCTCCGTTGTGGTGGCGGCCGCTTCCACTTTGTTCGTCGCACTCTCCGCCAGCGCGGAATTTACCTGCGAACTTGAGTTCCCGTCGGCGCCATCGACGGCGCTCGCGAACTTCCCCGTTCTCGTGCGGATTTCGGAGACATCGCTTGATGGCTTCTACTACACGGACTGTCCGACCGGCGACTGCATCTGGTTCACGGGCGCGAACGATGAAGCCATACCTTGCGACGTCGATACGTGGGACACGGCGGGCGAATCGCTTGTCTGGGTTTCGGTGCCGTCGCTTTCCTCGGCCGCGACGATTACGATGCATTGGGACGCCGCCGGCGCGCCATCGGGCCTGCCCGCGTCGTCGCAGGTGTGGTCGCTCGCGGACTACGTCGGCGTCTGGCACATGAACGAGCTTGTATACGACTCGACCAAGGAAAAGCACTACACGCCCGACTCCTCCGCGAGCGGCTGGAACGCCTACAAGGTCACCCAGTCCGATGCCGTCCCGGCGCCCGTCACGACGGCAACCGGCGTCACCGCCAATCCAACGCCGCTCACCGGCACGGCGATGAACATCGCCTACGGCGCCGGCAAGGACAACGCTGCATTCGGCGGCTTTGCTGTCCCAATGGCCCAGACTTCATCCTTCACGCTGGGCGGCTCCGGATTTACGCTTTCCGCCATCGTCAACTCTCAGCAGGCCGCCAACAACGGCCGCTGCCGTGTCATCGCCTTTGGCGCTGCCTACAACGAAATGGCGAACCTCTCCGTCGGTTGCGACAACATCTATGTCATGGGGGCGTCCAACCATCTCAAGGCCAATCCCCGCGGCCAGACGGACTGGGTTTACTCGGCTGGCGTCTTCAATTCCCCACGCTCGAAGATCTACGCCGACGGCGTCTGCCTTTCCGGTAGCAACGAAGGCAACCCCAGCCTCGCGAGCCTCACGCTCTCGCAGGGCATCGGCCTCGGCTGCTTTATCGACGGCAAGAACACGCTAGACGGCTACCTCGATGAAGCCCGCATCCGCAATGCAGCCTCGACAGCCGAATGGATCGCCGAGGAATACAAGACCGTGACGACGGCGAACTATGTCTCCTTCGGCGAGGTGGAGACCGGCGTCGAGGTGCTGCGCCTCGGCCCTGTCGCCGTCTCGGACGTGACGCCGACGAACGCGGTCGTCACGGGCGAGCTGCGCACGTTCGGCGAAAACGCGACCTCGGCCGACGTCTGGCTCGTCTATACTGACGGCACCACGACGAACCGCATCGCCCTCGGCACGAAGAGCGCCGAACCATCGGCGCTCTCGGTCACGCTCGAGAACCTCACCGAGAAGACGACCTACACCTGCTGGTTCACTGCGACGAACAACCTCTCCGCCGGCGCGGACTCCGCCACGGCGTCGTTCAAGACGAAGCGGATCCCGACCGGAACAGGCATCTACGAGTGCGAGCTTTCCTTCCCCTCCGCGCCCGCGACGCCCCTTGTGAACTTCCCCGTCCTCGTGCGTCTTGCCAACGACGCGCCCGAGGGCTTCCTCTACGAGGATTGCCCGACTGCCGCGCACCTCTGGTTCACGGACGGATACGATACCGTCCTTCCCTTCGAGACCGACACGTGGAACACGTCGGGCGAATCGCTCGTCTGGGTTTCGGTTCCGTCCTTCTCGTCGGCGACGAAGATCACGATGCACTGGGCGAGCGACGCGGACAGCGTCGAGGATTCGCCCGCCGCGTCGTTGGTCTGGACGCGCGCCGGCTACAACGCCGTCTGGCACTTCAGTGGCAGCAACGCGGAGTCCGTGAACGGGCTCAACGCCAGTGACACAAAGGGCTCACCGACCTACGATGGCAACGCGTCCTATCCCGGCCCGCTCGGCAAGACGCTATGGCTCGCCAACAACTCCGCGCTCGGCTATGCTGTCGATCCCGCCTGGACGACGCTCGGCGCGAACGCAAGTCTGACCATCTCGTGCCTGGCGCGCCCCATCACTGGGAGCCTCGGCACGTACGCCCGCATGGTTTGCTGCCAGACCTCCTGGGAAGTCAAGCACGGCTACACGTTCGCGGTCCACAGTCCTGTCAGTAAGATCACGCTTGGCTCGTCGGATAAGAGCGAACTCGCGCTGAACAGCGGCACCGGCGGGTGGACCGGCTGGCCTGCCAGCGACTGGGTGCATTGGGCGGCGAGATACGACAATACTGCCGGAGCCATTTTCAAGGACGGCCAGACGGCGATAAGCGGCGCGATCAACACGCTCATCACGCCGCAGGGTGTGCTCTACCTCGGTGCGAACGGCGACGGCAACCAGCGGTTCTGGGTCGGCGGCCTCGACGAAATCCGCATCCGCGCGGCGGCTTCCTCGGACGACTGGGTCGCGGCGGAATACGCGAC
>JAEIGA010007443.1_pt1 | contig 16637 bp, 17 predicted proteins | sample 9270691 | NCBI WGS metagenome assembly JAEIGA01 (sample SAMN17057246, study PRJNA624740) | gut metagenome | biome: biome; isolation source: fecal sample | host: Bos grunniens | place: China: Xizang | collected 2019
AATCGTATGAATAGAATATTCACTACCACTTTTACGGACTAAACGTACATTCTTTTTATACGCATCTCCTGTAAACCCACCCGAATAACTTAAAATTGTTGAAACGCTCTCATCTTTCTTCATTTCATAAAACATTGGACGCTTCACCTTGCCTGCGATTTTCACGAGACAATCATAAGCACCAACAATAATCACATCGTTATCTTGAAGTCGAACATCCCCAGAAATATTGCCATTCAGGATATAATCATATACGTCAATTGTTGCCACTTCTTTCCCTTGTCTAAACACTTTTATATCACGAAGTGTTCCTATATTGCTAATACCTCCTGCTGCATAAAGTGCATTAAATGTAGAAGAAAGTGAACTGAGCGTATATGTTCCTGGCACAGCAACTTCACCCATGACTTGAACTTGAATCGAGCGAGTTTCACCTACAGTCAAATTTATATCGGAATCTGCATAATATTTGCCCAATTCTCTCTTTAGGTATGTATTTGCATCTTTTACCGTCAGTCCCGATAGTTTGATTGGTCCAATACCCGACAATGTCATAGTGCCGTCTGGTGATACAGTACCCTCAAAAGTTTCTTGAGAAGCCCCCCATACATCAATATACACATGATCACCTGCTCCCAACTTATAATTCGATGGAGTTGCAATATTTGCATTGGGTTCAAACGTCAACATCTTATTATTAAAGATATTACGTCCAAAAACCTCGTCTTCTCTTGTATTCAAAAGATTCTGATAGTAAACAAGTGAATCAATATCCAGAAAAGACATTTCCTCATTAAGGACTGCCATTTGTTCGCCTCGCCCTACTTTATTTTGTAATTCGTACTGCGACTTCAACATATACGAATTTCTTTTTTGAGCATCCTGACCATTCTTCTGTTTCTCATCACGCAACCTACTTTGTGAAACATTAGAATTACGCCCTGTTAAATCAACTGCACCTAGCTGCCCCTTTTCCGCCTCATACTTCTTACGAACACGACGCAATTGCTCAGCAGTTACACCTTTCTTCAATAATTGACTCGCTATATCTTGCTGACTTGCTCCTTTCTCTTGTTCATCAAGCACAAACTGAATAACCTTATCATCACTCATTGATTGAGCTTCAAGCATATACGGCATCAGAACCGTTACAAAAACAAACAATATTCTTCGAATCATCGCATTTAAATTTATTCGTCCTTAAAACTTCTTACCACCTCCAACAGAAAAGACTGTGGCAAATATAATTTTAAGGTCCATTAATATTGAACGATTTCTCAAATAATCAAGATCCATTTCAAGACGCTTAAGCATCTTTTCCATCGTATCTGTATACCCATTATACAAAGTTGCATTAGACGTAACTCCTGGGCGACTAACATACAAAAGAACATAATCTGGATTATGCTCCATAATCTTATTTATAAAATATTTTCGTTCAGGCCTATATCCCACAAAAGACATCTCACCAACAAAAACATTCCATAACTGCGGAAGTTCATCCAAATGATGTTCACGCAAAAACTTACCAACCTTTGTAAGTCTATTATCCTCTTTTTGCGCTAACTGCGGAATACCCTCCTTCTCAGCAGACACCTTCATTGTTCTGAACTTCAAAATATTAAACGGTTTACCACCTTTACCTATACGTTCTTGTTTATAGATGGCAGGACCTTCACCCTCAATTTTCTGAATTAAATATATAACTAAAAATACAGGAGACAGAAACAGAAGTCCGCCCAAAGCGCCCAAACAATCGCCAGCTCTCTTTAAAGCTCTTTGCACACCGTTCATTCCATCTATATTATTTTCATTCATATTCTATTACATTCAAGGTTTAAAATAACAAACGAAATAAATAACAAATTATTGTAAAAAAAAATACAACAAAAGTATTTCATTTAAATTTATTCCCTCAGGAATCAATTAACCGACATATGTGGTCACAAAAATTGCACGAAGTTAATAAAAACTAACGATTCGTGCAAATATAAAAAATACGAAAATAAAAAGTATGAACGATTATAAAAATCCTGAAGAAAAATCATCTCCCTCGTCTTCTAAGTCATCCTCAAGGAAATCAAAATCACCAAAAAACGCAGGCTGCACAAAATCGTCTAGTTCACGACGTTCTTTTTTTGTTGGCCTGCCTGTACCACGAGCACGTCCGACAAAACCGCTTATTCGATTCATTTCCAACAATTCATATTGATCCGGAGTTGTAACATTCTCCAACACTTCAGGGACCAGCTTAGCGCCCACTCTATTCTGTATAGCCTTAAGTACTTTAAAAGAATAAGTCACAGGCGGTTTGCGCACCTGCAACACATCGCCCTCTTTTATCATGCGAGAAGGTTTCATCTTGACGCCATCAATCATTACACGTCCATTTTTGCAAGCGTCCGCCGCTATTGTGCGCGTCTTAAATATACGAGCCGCCCACAGCCATTTATCCAAACGCGCTTCCATCCCTCTACTTTCTGTTAAACTGATTCATCGTAATATTAATTCCCGCAAGACAAAACGATTTAACCGCATCACAAGCTATACCAACACGTTCGTCCATTGTCTTTAAATCTTCGTCAGTAAATTGACCAAGAACATAATCCGCCTGAAATCCCTTAGGAAAATCATTTCCAATACCGAAACGCAAACGTGCATACTGTTGAGAACAAAGGACCGATGCAATATTTTTCAATCCGTTATGACCAGCATCGCTACCGCCCGGCTTCATCCTCAATTTACCAAATGGCAAAGAAAGATCATCACATACAACCAACAAGTTTTCAGGTTCAACATTCTCCTTATTCAGCCAGTAACGCACCGCATTTCCGCTTAGGTTCATAAAAGTAGAAGGCTTTAGTAACACGAGTTCGCAATTCTTTACTCGCATCTTTCCAACAAACCCGTATCTTTTGTCTTCAAAAACGATGTTGGACGCCTTTGCAAGGGCGTCCAACACTCTAAATCCAATATTGTGGCGAGTTCCGTCGTATTCAGGACCGACATTACCCAATCCAACAATCAAGTATTTCATTTGCTACAAATTTACAATTCTTTGCACCAAGTTTTTACTTCTTACCCTTAGCAACAGCTTCCTGAGCAGCAGCAGCACGAGCAGCACGAGTCATACGAACAGCGCATACCACAACTTCCTTAGAAGTCATAATTTCAATATTGTCGTATGCAAGAGTTGCAACCTTCATTGACTTACCAAGACCAAGTGATGTAACATCAATATCGAGTGTATCAGGGAAGTTTGTATAAAGACCCTTAACTTTGAGCTTGCGAACGTTAAGAACCAACTTACCACCGGCCTTAACACCTTCTGCAAGTCCGTTAAGCTTAACAGGGATCTCCATAACCACTGGCTTATTTTCTGTAATCTGATAGAAGTCAACGTGGATTGGACGATCTGTAACATAATCACACTGCAAATCTTTTACGATTGCCTTCACAGTCTTACCATCAAGGTTGATGTTAACAATATATACATTAGGAGTATAAAGAACCTTAACGAGTTCCTTCATTGTCACAGTGAAAGTTGTTGCAACAGGCTTGTTGAAAGTCTTACCTGTCATTTCATTCTTTTCTTCAACTGTTTCTACTCCGTAAAGTACGCATGGCACCAAACCATCACGACGCATGTCGCGGCTTGCCTTCTTTCCATAGTCAGCACGAAGCTGTCCATTGATTGAAATTTCCTTCATTTTTTTTCTTGTTTTTTTGTGTTACTATAAATTAAGTTAATGCTTAATTCGCCATCACACGGTGGTCTTCCGACCTGTGCTGTCAAAAAAGCGGTGCAAAGGTACAAATATTATTCTAAACGGCAAAAGTTTTGACTAAAGAATCCACATTCAAGCAAGCGTTCAACTTTTCCCAGTGCGAATTATAAATATAAATAAAAGCCTCCGCACTTTTGGTCAGCCAAAAGACACGGAGGATGTAAATTATTATAAATTAAATTTTAAAACTCGATATCTATGTTAAGGGGTTCATTTGCAGGATCTTCTGCTGTTGCAGCTGCTTCTTCCACAGACAAATCACCTTTAGCAATCCCTACTACCTTTGTCAAGGCATTCATAAACTTCTCATAATCTTCTTTATAAAGAAACAGTTTATGCTTCTCAAAAGAGAAACGAGGCACCTCTGTTGAGTTGTCTACAATTTTTTTGCTTTCGGTTATAGCAATGTACTTATCCCCATTTCTACTCTGCTTAACATCAAAATAATAAATTCTTTTCCCCGCCTTCACGCTCTCCGAGAACAGAAGGTCTTTATCTGCATCATTCATCATAATATTTTTAATAATTTAAGGTTCAAAAGAAATCACTTCACAAAAATGTCCGTTTTTTTTCATTCAATCAAATAATTCCTTGTTTTTTTTTGTCTGGATGCAATCATTCCTACATTTTTTACTCCGTTTGCTATATTTTTACTAATTTTGCATGCAAATTTCAACAAAAAAAGAGTTTTTTGATTATGATTAATCGCACACTTATCCGATTAAAGATCGTGCAACTTGTTTATTCTTACTACCAAAACGGCGGTAAGAATATCGATTCTGCTGAAAAAGAATTACTTTTCAGCCTTTCCAAAGCCTACGACCTCTACAACTATTTACTCATGCTTATTATTGCTGTAACGCGTTTCGCAGAGGAGCAAGTAGAACGTCAAGAAAGAAACAACAAAATATCTCATAGCGATCAAGTTGTTAACCGTCGTTTTGCTGAAAATCTTTTCGTACAGCAACTCGAAGTAAACAAGCAACTCATCGATTTCAAGGAAACCCAAAAGAAGTCTTGGGACAACGACAAGGACTATATCAAGTCGCTCTACAACAAGATTGTCACTTCCGACATTTATAAGGAATACATGAGTGCTGAAGAGAGCAGTTATATGGCTGACCGTGAAGTTTGGCGCAAGATTTACAAAAACATCATTATGAAAGATGAGGAGATAGACAATGTTCTTGAAGAGCAAAGTCTCTACTGGAACGACGACAAAGAAGTCGTTGACACTTTCGTCCTCAAAACCATCAAACGATTTGAAGAAAAGAATGGTGCCGACCAAGAGCTGATGCCTGAATACAAAGACGAAGAAGACCGCGAATTTGCCATCCGCCTGTTCCGTCGCGCTATTTTGAATGATGAAGACTACCGTTCTCTCATTAATCAGAATGTCAAAAATTGGGAATTCAGTCGCCTTGCGTATATGGACGTAATCATCATGCAAATTGCATTGGCTGAAATTCTTAGTTTCCCTGCAATCCCTGTTTCCGTCACTATCAACGAATTTGTTGAGATTGCCAAATACTACAGCACTGCAAAAAGCGGCGGCTACATAAATGGAATCATCGACTCTATCGTTAAAAAACTACGAGCAGACAACAAATTATTAAAACCTTAATACACAAATAAAAACATAAAAGAAATGAACATTTTATCTATCAATTTGCTGCAAGACGCAGCACCACAGCAAGGCAATTTCATGCCTTTAGTCATGATCATTGCCATGATTGCAGTATTCTACTTCCTCATGTGGCGCCCACAGAGAAAGCGTCAGAAAGAACTCCAGAAATTCCAGAACAGCCTTTCTGTCGGACAGAAAATTATTACATCTGGAGGCATCTATGGCATTGTTAAAGACACTAAAGACGGTGAATCATTTATCGTTATCGAAATCGCTAACGGTGTAAAAGTCGAAATAGATCGCAACCATGTATTTGCAGACCCTGCAAGCATGATGCAGAGATAAGATGAAAGAAAACATAAAAAGTGGAAGTCTACGATTAGCCTCCACCATTAAATCATACGCCAAAAGGTTACGGTTGTTAAAAGTCAACCGTGAACTTTTGGTGTTTTTTGTTTTTTTATGCATATCTGGAATCTTCTGGTTACTACAAGCATTTCAGGAAAGCACAACTGTACTTATCGACTACAAAATTCGAATAGTAAATATCCCTGAAAAACTGGTTATAACATCAGATATTCCAGAAAGCATAAATGTCACGGTAGCCGGACGAGGTTACGACTTAATGACGTTTGCTACAGAAAAAAACAAGCAAAACCTTGTAATTGACTACGAAGAAATAGAGAGGACCAGCAGTGCATTAATAATTGACAATGCTACCCTCAAACGCCATACAAGCAAAATAATGCCCGGGGCCATTAACTTCGTATCAGTTTCCCCAGCACAAATTTCGCTCTCTTATTCTAACGGAGAAAAGAAAAGAGTGCCTGTAATCTATGCAGGAGACGTTACAACTGGTTCACAATATTCGCTTTGCAACATAAAAATTGCCCCTGACTCAGTTGACATTTATGCTCCTGCTGACATTTACAAATCCGTAAATGTCATTCACACCGAAAAAATCGATTTTGAAAACATTGAGCACTCACATAGTTGCAAACTTGCTCTACGCCCACAAAGCGGAGTTAAAGTCATTCCCGATTCTGTGGACGTAATGTTCAACATCGAATTATTTTCTGAAAAATCCATATCCGTACCAATAAGCACAATCAATGTGCCAAGCGGAACCTTAATTCACACTTTCCCGTCCAAAGTTAATGTTACTAGCCGCGTTAGCGCAAAAAAGTTTAACAGCATCGTCGCTGACAGTTTCAAAATTGCTGTCGACTACAATAGCATCACTCCTGAAACCAAAAAGTGCAAGTTAATTCTGCTTAAACAACCCGCAGAAGTAGCAAACACAAAATTGTCTCCAGAAAGCGTGGAATATATCATTGAACATCAGTAAGAGATTATTATGAAGATCGGCATTACAGGTGGCATAGGAAGCGGAAAGACTTACGTATGCAAAATAATCTCATCATTAGGTTATCCCATATACGATTGTGACTCAAGGGCTAAAGTTCTAATGTCAACAGATAAGGCTCTAATATCCAGTATCAAGCAACTCGTCGGTTGCGACTCATACAATAACGACGGAAGCATCAACAAAGAAGTTATTGCCGGATTCCTATTTGCTAACAAAAGCAACGCCGACAAAATGAATCAGTTGGTACACCCTGCTGTCAAAAGAGACTTCTTACAATGGGCATCAGAACAGCAATCCGAATTGGTTTTTATGGAGTCTGCCATCTTATTTGAATCAAAGTTTAATGACGCGGTTGACCATACTGTAGCGATATACGCACCTGCAGAAATAAGATTAAAGCGTGCTATGCAACGCGACAGCACGACTAAAGAAAAAATTGAGTCGCGAATGCGCCAGCAACTGACAGAGCAAGAAATATTATCTCTTTCAGATTATCAAATTATCAACGACGGAGAGGCCGATGTACACAGCCAAGTATTAGAATTACTGTCTAAGCTCAAAGACGGAAAGCAACAGTATTTCTGAAACAGATTCTTCACAAAAAGAAACTGGTATAATAACGGGGTAAAAACAATTATCAGCGCCGCAAAAGTTGTAAACTTAGCCTAAGTTCGCACAAACACAGACTAAGTTTATATAAATTCAGTCTAAGTTCATACAAACTCAGTCTAAGTTTGAAGTTTTAAAGGAACAATATTTTGTTTTTTTATCATTCAACTTTTGCATTGTATTGAATATGAGATTAACTTTGCAAAGTAAAACATATCACAAAAGGGGTGCGAGTCTTTTTTAGCGCCCTGCTAACAATAAACAAATACAAAAATGCTTAAGACAATTTTGGCCATTTCTGGCAAACCAGGACTCTACCGCCTTGTTTCACGCGGTAATAAAATGTTGATCGTAGAAACTATTGACGAAACAAAGAAGCGTATGCCTGCACACAGCGCAGACAAGGTTGTATCTCTTGCAGATATATCAATCTACACAAACGACGACAAGGAAGTGTCTCTCGCTTCAGTATTTGAATCTATACGCGAAAAGTATGAAGGCAAAGCAGTTGACCTCTCATCAAAGAAAGCTTCACAGGAAGAAATTATCGAGTTCTTCGAAGCAGTGCTTCCTAACTACGACACTGACCGTGTTCGCGTAAGCGATATGCGCAAAGTCCTTGCATGGTACAACCTGCTCATCGCAGACGGCATGACTTCTTTCGCCCTCACAGAAACTGAAGAGTAAGAGAATCAAGCAATAGACCAAAATCACCCCGACAATTTCATATTGCCGGGGTGATTTTCTTTATATCATTTCTTTCCGCCCTTCTTCTTTCGCAGACGCTCTGCAATGGCCCAGTGTAACGCCGCAGAATCCTCATTGCCCATTCTGTCTAAAATATCCCCAAACAGCTGATGAGCGCTAATATTCTCCTTTTTCATTGATGTAGCACGGTCAAGATCCGCAGCAGCAAGTTCCAATTCATTAAGTGCATAATAAATCTTTCCCCGATTATAAATCGCCTTGAAATATGTAGGAACAACATCAAGAGCCTTGTTCACGTAAGTTAAAGCGTCTCTATAAGCTCCCATATCATACAAAAGGCGAGCCTTATGTACATACGCATCTACATGGCGCGGGTTCATAGCTATAGCCTTGTCAAAATTAGCCATAGCAGCATCTGGCGCACCAAGTTTCGCACTTTCAATACCTAAAGCAAAGTACTCATCGGCATATTTATTCAAAATCTCCTGTTTAGCATCAAGTTCACGTTGCTTATCGTCAAGCTTCGAATAAAGCTCTTTCACTTTGTCACGCAAGGAATTAATAACCCCAAGCTTACGCCTCATATACCTCACCACAAACGGTTTCTCTATATCATAGCGAGCGTGTATCGCCTTAAAGAAATGCGCGAGAAAATCGCCAAACTCTCCTTCATCAAAAGATTTAACCGCATCACTATATTCTATGTCGGCAGCAGCGCGCTTTAAGGCATTATCAACTGCCTGCTGGTCATTGAACCTCTTCGAGAAACTCACAACCGCAGGATTAACAAATATATCTGTATGGCTAATATCCTTCTTAAGCTGAATTCCATCAAGAGATCTGCATCGGCTCAGAGCCACATATGTTTGTCCACCAGCAAATACACCTCCAGAAAAGTCAATAGCAACACGGTTAAACGTCAACCCCTGGCTCTTGTGGATAGTAATCGCCCAAGCCAAACGAACCGGAAACTGAGTAAACACACCAAGTTCCTCTTCTTCAATCTTTTTCTCCTTCTCGTTATAGGAGTATCTCACATTAGCCCACTTAACCCTTTCTACATCAAAATGTTTACCCTCTTCTGTTACCACCGAAATACTCTTTCCCTCGAGGTCTATATCTGTCACCACTCCAATCGTGCCGTTCACCCAGCGCTTCTCCATATCATTTTTCACGAAGATTATTTGCGCACCTACTTTCAACTCAAGTTCTAATGAAGTAGGAAGTGAATTGAGCGGAAATTCCCCTTTAATCTCACCTTGCAGCACAACCGAATCGCCTTCTATGCCATCTAAGTTACTCTTGTTAATACTGTCAACCACATCACGACGAGTAGCAAGAGTCACAAACATCCCACCTCCGTCCTCACTACTAATTTCTTGACCAACACAAGTATTAAGCAGTTGCAAATCAGCAGGTGTTGCAGCATTTGTTCGTATATGGTCTAGAACCTTTACGAAGGTCGAATCATTTTGTCTGTACACCTTGGTGAACTCAATAGAGACAAGCGGCATCTCACGAAAAACCCTTGCAGAAAAGAAATAAGGGGTCTCATAAAAACGATTAAGTATCTCCCTCTCGTCACGAGTTACAACCGGTTCCAACTGGAAAACGTCACCAACAAACAACATCTGCTTACCGCCAAAAGGCTCTCGCATATTACCTGAATAATGACGTAAAATCCTATCAACTAAATCAATAACATCAGCACGCACCATCGAAATCTCATCTACAATGACAAGTTCGACCTCCTTCACAAGCTTGCAGTGAGCCTTATTGTATTTTAAGGTAGATCGCAACCTGCCGCCTAAATAGCGAGGATCGTCAGGTACAAAGGGATGAAATGGAAGCTTGAAGAAACTATGAAGAGTGCTCCCACCTGCATTTATAGCGGCAATACCAGTAGGAGCAAGCACCACGAACTTCTTCTTCGTGTTCTTACAGACATACTTCAAGAAGGTGGACTTTCCTGTGCCCGCCTTTCCCGTCAGAAAAACCGATGAATTGGTAAATTGTACCAAGTTAAGGGCGTTCCGAAATTGCTCGTTGTCTGTATCTATTTGCATATCTTCAAAACATCTTCAGCGCTAACTGTTTCAGCGTCAAACCAATGAATATCCTCATCGTTATTGAACCAAGTCATCTGCTTCTTAGCATAAACGCGAGTATTCTTCTTTAATCTTTCCGTAGCGGTCTGCAAGTCCCACTCCCCATCAATATATTTAAACATCTCCTTATAACCCACAGTATTAAGCGAATTCAAATGACGTAAATGAATCACGCCACGCGCCTCCTCAAGAAGACCATCTTCCATCATTTGGTCTACCCTACGATTAATTCTGTCAAACAAGCGAGCACGCTCCATTCGCAGACCAACTTTAACAATCTTAAACGGTCGTTCCTTGCGCTCATTTTTCCTAAACGAAGTAAAGGTCCTACCTGTCATATAGCAGATTTCCAAAGCATGAACTACGCGCTTATGATTTTTCTTGTCCACGATAGCATAATACTCTGGATCAAGCAATTTCAGCTCTCCAAGGAGAGGTTCAAGACCTTCTGTCTCAAAACGTTGCTTCAACAAAGCACGTGTTTCATCATCTACAGTAGGGATATCATCGATCCCCTTCGTTACGGCATCGATATACATCATGCTGCCACCTGTCATCAGCACTGTGTCATGAGTTTTAAATAGTTCGTCCAGCAACACTAGTACCTCCTTTTCATACTGCGCAGCACTATAATATTCGTCCAGTTCCAACTGCTTCACGAAATAATGCTTCGCCTGAGACAACTGATTCTCAGTAGGCGCAGCAGTACCAATGCTGATGGTTTTGTATATTTGGCGCGAATCAGCAGAGACTATAGGAGACGACAAAAGCTTAGCCAATGATAGGCTAAGCTCTGTCTTTCCTATGCCAGTCGGCCCGACAAGCACTATAAGAGTTTTCTGTTGCATCAAAGAGTTTTTTTAAGTGGTATGCAATACAACTTTTAGAACTCTCCGTCACTGATGTCAAGTCCTTCAAAATTTATTTCCTCGTCACTGATGTCACTTCCGTAAAGATCGTCGTCATCATCATCATCAAGATCAACAGCTGTCACAATAGGAGCTTTCGCCAGCATTTCATCAAAATCAATGAGTTGCTGCGGCGCTTCACCCATGCTGCGACTAACTTTTGCTGCCTTAATTGTTTTACCTGTGATTATTTCTGAAAGTTCCATAAAGAGGCATCTATCAGTCAGAGGATCAAAGGTATAAAGTAAATGCTGCTTTTCATCTTCAAGCAAATCACTTAGAAGGGTTTCTGCCATCACGAAAGAGTCTTCATCGGAGTCGGTGTCCATCTCCTCCAAAGTAACATCCTGAACCTTCTCCCATCCGTTCTCGCAGATTGAAAACGAAGTCATTTGGTCATCTGCATAACCGCATGAATCCAATATTGTCTTATGGAGTTCAAAGAAAGTGGCATCAGAATCGATCTTTATCTCTCTCATGAAGTCTTCGACCTCGTCCGAGATTATCGTAAAACGGTATACCATACCAGATATTTATTAACGGATAATACCTCTCTGTGACGATGTCACGAACTCGATAATATACTCGATTTCCTTACTCATCGGAATCTGCTCCTTAATCTGCTCAACAGCCTCGTTTACAGTCAAGTTGCTATTGTAAATCAAACGATAAGCATTATGAATATTCTCAATAAGTTCAGGAGAGAATCCGCGACGGCGAAGGCCTACGATGTTAAGTCCGCAGTATGAAATAGGCTCTTTACCGCCAATGATAAATGGAGGTATATCTTTGCTAGTACGGCTTCCACCCTGTATCATAGTATATCCTCCGATACGGCAGAACTGGTGAACAAGAACAACAGCGCTGATAATAGCGTTATCATCAACAACAACCTCGCCAGCGAGTTTTGTTGAGTTACCCATAATGATTCCGCTTCCCACTTCACAGTCATGAGCAATGTGAGCGTTTTCCATGATAAGGTTGTTGCTTCCAACTACAGTTTTGCCTTTTGAAGCAGTACCGCGGTGAATTGTCACGTTTTCACGGATTGTGTTGTTATTGCCGATTTCTGTTGTTGTTTCTTCGCCACGGAACTTAAGGTCCTGAGGAACAGCACCAATAACAGCACCTGGGAATAATGTATTTCCGTTGCCCATGCGCGTACCTTCCATTATTGTTACGCTTGGCATAAGCACATTGTTATCACCTATAACTACATTCTTGTCAATAAAACAGAATGGTCCGATTTCGCAATTTTCTCCTACTTTGGCACTTGGATCAATGAATGCCAATGGACTGATTTTAGACATATTATTTGTTTTTATTATTTATTCTTTACCATTTGAGCTGTAAACTCTGCCTCTGCAACAATATTGTCGCCTACGAAGATGAGTCCTCCCATTGATGAGATACCTCTGCGCACTGGTGCGAGAAGCTTCACTTTAAAGATAAGAGTGTCACCTGGAACTACCTTACGGCGGAATTTAACGTTGTCAATCTTCATGAAGTATGTTGACCATTTCTCTGGTTCTTCCAACGTGTTAAGCACGAGCAAACCACCTGCCTGAGCCATTGCCTCAACAAGAAGCACTCCTGGCATTACAGGTTCTTCTGGGAAGTGGCCCACAAAGAAAGGTTCGTTTGAAGTTACGTTCTTTACGCCAACGATGTAGTTTTCGTCGATGTCGATAATCTTGTCGACCAACTGCATAGGATAACGGTGAGGGAGCAATTCGCGAATGCGGTTTATATCCATCACTGGTTCTGCATTAGGGTCGTAGTTAGGACACTGTACTTCGTGCTTGCGAATGTCCTTGCGAATAAGGCGTGCAAACTTATTGTTGATAGTGTGACCTGGCTTAGTAGCAATGACACGTCCCTTGATAGGTTTACCTATAAGAGCTAAGTCACCGATAATGTCAAGCAATTTATGACGTGCAGTCTCGTTTGGCCAAGTCAATGGTTTGTTGTTGATGTAACCGAGCTGAGTAGCATCCTTGTGAGGAATACCAATCTTGTCCGCAAGACTGTCGTAACGCTCCTGAGGAAGCTCGTTCTCATAGATAACAATAGCATTGTCGAGGTCGCCACCCTTAATGAGTCCAGCCTGCAGCAGAGGTTCAATTTCACGAACGAAAACAAACGTGCGCGCAGAGGCTATCTCTGTTTCAAAATCCTTGAGTGTATCAAGAGTTGCAAACTGACTTGCCAAAACCTTTGAATTAAAGGCTATCATAGTGTTAACGCAGAACTCGCTATCTGGCACAAGGATGATATGCTCTCCGTTGTCGCCCTTGATTTCCATCTTATGCTTAACGATGTAGAAATCCTTGTTTGCATTCTGCTCAACGACGCCTACTCTGTTGATTTCCTGGCAGAACAGAATTGCGCTACCGTCAAGGATTGGCATCTCTGGTCCATCAAGCTGGATAAGCACATTGTCAACTCCTGCAGAGTAGAGGGCTGCCATGGCATGCTCGATTGTACTGATACGGATATCACCCATAACAAGCACTGTGCCACGCTGAGTGTCTGCTACATTTTCCGCGAGGCAGTCAATAATTGGTTCACCCTCCAAGTCCACACGCTGTATCTTATATCCGTGGTTCTCTGGAGCAGGATTGAAAACTGCAGTAATATACTGTCCTGTATGAAGTCCTTTGCCCTTCAGTACAAAGCTCTCCTTGAGTGTTATTTGTTTTTGCATGATTCCTTAAGTTCTTTCAGTTCTTTTTCCAATTCATAAACCTTGCTTACCAAGTCTGGCAAGTTCTTATATGCTGCAGCAGAACGTGCAAAATTCTTCTGTTCAATAGCAGGCGAACCCATTATTGTGCAATTTCCGTTCTTTATCATACGTCCGCCTGGCAATCCAGACTGAGCTCCTGCGTATGTGCGGTCACCGACTGTGATATGCCCTGCTACACCGACCTGGCCGCCAAACATACACCATTCGCCAACCTTACAACTGCCTGCCACACCGACCTGAGCCGACATCACCGTATGACTACCTACCTCTACGTTGTGAGCAATCTGCACAAGGTTGTCGAGCTTAACGCCCTTGCGAATGATTGTTGAGCCCATTGTCGAACGGTCCACACAAGTGTTTGCTCCTATCTCCACATCATCCTCTATCGTTACGATACCAATCTGAGGAATCTTGTCGTAACCTGTTGCTGTAGGTGCAAAACCAAATCCGTCAGCACCAATCACACAACCTGAATGAAGAATTACGCGATTGCCTACCTTGCAGTCATGATAAACAGTTACGTTCGGATAGAATATACATCCCTCGCCCACTGTAACATTGTCGCCAATCACTGCGTGCGAATGTATTGAGCAACCATCACCCACAACGGCATTGTCGCCTATGCAAGCAAAAGGAGCAATATAACAGTTTTCGCCCACCTTTGCTGAAGGCGCTATGTAAGCGAGTTCGCTCACCCCTGTCTTTTTTTGCTGCATTGATTCATAAAGAGTCAGCAACTTTGCAACAGACTCGTATGCATTGTCTACCCTCACAAGCGTTGCCTTAACAGGCTTCTGGGCAGTAAAGTCTTTGTTAACAAGCACTATGCTCGACTCAGTGTCATAGATATAATGCTCATACTGAGGGTTCGCAAGAAACGACAAGGCTCCAGGCTTGCCCTCCTCTATCTTGGCAAAAGTTGAAACCGAAGCATTTACGTCGCCTTCAACTTCGCCACCTACAAAAGCAGCTATTTGCTGTGCGGTAAAAACCATATTCTTTCTTTAAATAGATTATTTCAACTCGCAAATTTAACAATATTTTCACATTGTATGCAATTTAAAGGAATTTTTTATCAATATATCGACCTAAAAATTCAGATTACGAACATTTAGAACTAGTCAACGCTTCTGCATTTTTTCGCAAACGCTTAAGCATTGATAACAAAACGAAGGCTCGTTTGCATATCAACGAGCGCTCAAAAATTATTTAACGAGCGCTCAAAAGAAAATCAACGAGCGCTCGTCAACTTGTCCTACAAACCCCTAAAATTGTCACAAACACCCATACAATTGTTAATATTTACCCTAAAACAAACACAAAAATGCCGACAAAATTGTTTTTCTACGAAAAAAGATTCATATTTGCACAATATTATGCGCGCATACGCATTAAACACTACGAAAATTCCTATTTATGACTAAGCTACTACCTACTCTCAGAAAATCGTTGATGATACTGGCAATAGCATCAACTTCTTCCATCTTTGCCGCTAATACGACTAAAACAGTTTCGCAAGTAACATCAGCAGTTTCGCTTACAGAAGCTGTTGACTACCACATAACAAATACCACACCGTTCGCTACAGCAGGAAGCATCGACATCCAGAATCCTGAAGCGACAGTAGTATTTGAGAACATTCGCCCTGCCGATGTGGTAAGCAAATATCTCAGCAAGGTGACAGTAAACGGCACAAAGCTTACCAACAACGACAACTGCCGTGTCAGCATCTACAAGCAGGGAGCAATCGTAATTGCACACAGCGATACAAAAAACGCTGACGGAACAGCATTCTACCCGCTTACGACCTACGCAGGCGACAACTGCACAGGCGAAGTTAAGACATACAACGGCGACGCTCGTCGCACAACATCAGGTTCGTTCCCGTTCCGTTCATTCGTGCTCAAGCGCGGATACATGGTCACAATGGCAAACAACCCTGACGGTACAGGTTATAGCCACTGCTACATCGCTGACCACGAGGACCGCACCGTTCAGCTCCGCAAGGAACTTGCAGGAAAAGTCGGATTCTTCCGCATTTTCCGTTGGCAGTGGCCTTCAAAGAAAGGATCATGCGACGTTGGCCCTAACGAACTTGATGCTACATGGCATTACAACTGGGGAGCAGGACGCTCTTCTGACGTAAACTACGAATACGTTCCTCAGCGTCACCACGAGGCGGGCAACCAGAACGACGGTGACTGGGAAGGTGCATGGGAAAGCTGGACAAACATCAACGCAAGTGACGGAACCTGCGTGCACGTACTCGGACAAAACGAGCCTGACAACACTTCTGGAGGAAACGAGGTATACACTTATGTGACTGCTATTCCTGACAACCCACGTGAAAACCACGCGTCATCAACTCTTGTTGACCATGCACACGAATTTCTTTACAGCGGAAAGCGCATCGGAACTTTCGCATGTTGTAATCCAACCACAAGCTGGGTGAGTGAATATGTCAACTGGTGTAGAGCAAACAACATTCGCGTTGACTTCGTAGCTACACATTATTATATAGGCGGACAATCACCTCAAGGATGCATCGACCGCCTTTGGCAGTTGCACAACGTAACAGGTCTCCCTGTATGGGTCACAGAATGGAACAACGGAGCAAACTGGACCACCGAAGGAGGTTTCCAGACAGATTCTGAAGGATGGCATTCTTGGATTAACAAAAGCACATACAATGAGACAGACTCACGCAAGAACGGCGTATGGCTCACAGACGTGCTCAAGCGTGCTGACAAAGACGAAAACCACTGGTTAGA
>JAEIGA010007444.1_pt1 | contig 16635 bp, 16 predicted proteins | sample 9270691 | NCBI WGS metagenome assembly JAEIGA01 (sample SAMN17057246, study PRJNA624740) | gut metagenome | biome: biome; isolation source: fecal sample | host: Bos grunniens | place: China: Xizang | collected 2019
AATTATCACACAAAACAATGGTTCACAAGTTACTATGGATTTTCCTGTACCTGAGGACGGAGTTTCTATCGAGGATGTTAAATTAGATACTGATGGTAGTTTAGTATGCTATTTATCTAATGGAACAGCTATTGATGCAGGAACAGTACCTGCAGTTAAAGGTGATCCTGGTTATACTCCAGTTAAAGGAGTAGACTATTTCACAGACGCAGAAATAGAAGAATTAAAAGCTGAAGTTAGACAAGAAGTTATTGATGAAAGCTTCAGTTTAGAAATTTTTTAAGGAGGATTTTAAGTGGTTAAATTTATCGCAACAACAAGTGATAAATTAGAAAGCTTAGAGATTAAATCAGGTCAAATTATCTTCTCTATGGATGAGAGAGCTATTTATTTAGACACTGATGTTAGAACTTCTTTTAAGCAAATAATTACACTTGTTACTGAAGAAATGAGACTAGGCTTAACTTCTCCGGTAGTAGGCTTTTACTTTGTAAAAGAAACAAAAATTCTTTGGAATTATGATAATGAAGTTTGGACACAAATTTCTGGAGGAGTTCCAAAAGAACAACTTTATTTTTTAAATAAAGAAAATTTTCCTGAACAAGGAGAAGAAGAAGTCTTATATGTTGATAAGGCCGCAATCTATCAATGGGATAGCGAAACTTCAACATATAATCAAATGGGTGGAACAGCCCAATTACAATGGGAGTCAATCTCAGAATAAAATATATATTAGAAAGGAAGAAAAATAAACATGGCTTATAATGTTAAATTTTTAAAAGGTACAGCTGCTCAATATTTAGCTGCAACTAAAAATGCTGACGTTTTCTACTATACAACAGATGATAAACAATTCTATTTAGGAGAAGTTAAATTATCAAACGCTAATGATATTATAGCTGCTGTAGAAAGAATCGCTAAAAACGAAACAGACATTTCAGCAATCAACAAAACTTTAACAACAATCCAAGGGGATTCAAATGTTGAAGGTTCAATTAAAAAAGCTGTAAAAGACGCTCAAGATGCATTAGATGCTAAAATTGGTAATTTAGAAGCTTTATCTACAACAAATAAAGGAAATTTAGTTTCTGCTATTAATGAAGTTTTAGCTGCTGTAGGTACAGGTGGAACAGCTGCAGTTGTAACAATGACAACTGAAACAACTACAGACGGAGCTTTAAAATCTTACACAATTAAACAAGGTACAACATTAGTTGGAACAATCGATATTCCAAAAGATATGGTTGTTAAATCTGGAGAAGTTGTAACAAATCCAGCAGGACAAGCTGAAGGAACATATATCGTATTAACTTTAGCTAATGCAACAGAAGATAAAATTTATGTAAATGTTGGAACTTTAGTTGATATTTACAAAGCATCAGCTAATGCACCACAAGTACAATTATCTATTGATGCTTCAACAAGAGAAATCAGTGCATCAATCGTTGCTGGAAGCATTTCTTCTGCAGAATTAGCAAACGCTGCAGTTACAACAGATAAAATTGCTGATGGAAATGTAACAAAAGCTAAATTATCAACAGAAGTTCAAGCTTCTTTAGGAAAAGCTGATTCAGCATTACAAAAAGCTGATATCGTTTCAGGTTCTGCAAATGGTACAATCGCTGTTGATGGTAGCGACGTAGCTGTTACAGGATTAGGAAGTGCAGCTTATAAAGATGAAGGCGCATTTGATGCTTCAGGTGCTGCAGCAACAGCTAAATCAGAAGCTATTTCTGAAGCTGCTGCAGATGCAAAAGCTAAAGCTGATAAAGCATTAGAAGATGCTAAAAAATATGCTGATGAAAAAGCTGGAGAAGGATTAAAAGCTGCTGACTTTACAACAGGTACAGCTAATGGTACTTTTGCTGTAAAAGGAACAGAAGTTAAAATCGCTGGATTAGGTTCAGCTGCATATGCTAACACTGGAGATTTTGATGGTGCTGGAAGCGCAAGTGCTGCTCAAACTGCTGCTGAAAAAACAGCTAAAGATTATACAAATGCTGAAATCGCTAAATTAGATGCTGATGTAACATCTGCTGCAGTTGAAACTGGAAAAGGAATTCAAGTTCAAGTAGTAGAAGTTGATGGAAAAGTAACAACAGTTGCTGTAACAGGTAACTATGCTAATGCATATGATGCTAAAGGTGCTGCTGGAACAGCAGAATCAAATGCTAAAACATATACAGATGAAGCTTTAACATGGGGATCTATTTAATTTAATATAAAATAAATAACATAATTACTTCTCTACTCTATTAAGTAGAGAAGTAATTTTTATTATAAAAGGAGGAAAGTAATGGCAAAGTTTAAACCGTATAAACTTTTAGAATCTCAATTAGGCTCTTTGCCAATTAAAGAAGGGCAACTTATTCTTACAACGGACACTAAAAAACTTTTTTGTGATATTAGTGCTAATGACCGTATTGGAATTTCTTCTGATTTAATTGCTGATCTTTCTGTAAATGGAAGAATAATTACTTATACTCGTTTAGATGGAACTACTGGAACTATTACTACTCAAGATAGTAACACTACTTATGAAGTTGTTACAACTTTAGCTGATGGTTTAATGTCTATCGCTGATAAACAAAAATTAGATGGTATTGAAGCTGGAGCTCAAAAAAATACTATTACAGGAGTTAAAGGGAGTTCAGAAAACACTTATAGAACTGGTAATGTAAATATTACTAAAGCTAATATAGGATTAGGAAATGTTGAAAATAAAAGTTCAGCTACTATAAGAGGAGAAATTACAAGTGATAATGTCACTACAGCTCTTGGATACACACCATTAAATAGTAATTTAAAAGGTGCTAATAGTGGACTTGCTGAATTAGATGAAAATGGAAAAATTCCTTCATCTCAATTACCTTCATATGTAGATGATGTATCAGAATATGATACAAAAGCAAATTTTCCTACAACTGGAGAAGCTGGAAAAATTTATGTAGATTTATCTACGAATTTAACTTATAGATGGAGTGGAAGCGCATATGCAGAAATTAGTCCATCTATTGCATTAGGAACAACTTCAAGCACAGCATTTAGAGGAGATTATGGTAATACAGCTTATACTCATGCTACAGCTAAGGGTTCTGCATTTGCATCTGGTTTATATAAGATTACAACAAATGCTCAAGGACACGTAACTGCGGCAACAGCTGTTGCAAAAGCAGATATTACTAATTTAGGTATTCCTGCTCAAGATACTACATATAATGCGGCAACTGAGACTAAAGATGGATTAATGAGCTCTACTGATAAAAGCATTGTTGATAATTTATATGCTAGAATTGCTGGATATGCAGTAACTGGAGGAACTACTTCAGCTTATACTGCAAGTATTGATGGAGTGGAATTAACTCATGGAACAACTATTGTTTTAAGATTTAATGCAAACAATGCAGCAAACGCAACATTAAACTTAAATGGATTAGGAGCAAAACCTATTTATTATAAAGGTACTGCTGTTGGAGCAAGTAGATGCCCAGCAAATGCTGTTATGATGTTAGTATATGATACTACACAAGTAACAACTGGAGCATGGCATACTATCTATTCTTATGATGCAAATAGTACTTATTCTAATGCTGGATTAGGAACAGGATATGGTACATGTACAACAGCTGCGGCAACAGTTGCAAAAGTAGTAAGTTTATCTAGTTATGCTTTATCTACAGGTGGTATTGTTTCTGTTAATTTTACTTATGCAGTACCAGCAAACGCAACAATGAACATTAATAACAAAGGTGCAAAAGCAATTCATTATAGAGGTTCAGCTATTACAGGTGGTATAATTGAAACTGGAGATACAGCAACTTTTATTTATGATGGTTCTAAATATCACTTAATTGCAATTGATAAAAAAATTGTAGATGCAACAACATCTGTTAGTGGTTTAATGTCTAGTACAGATAAAACTAAATTAGACACAATTACTGCTGGAACAATAGCACCAAAAGCAAATGGAACTGCAACAGTAGGAACTTCAACAGCTTATGCTAGAGAAGACCACATACATCCACTTCAAACAACTGTAAGTGGTAATGCGGGAACAGCAACTAAATTAAAAACTGCAAGAAAAATTATTTTAAGTGGAGCCGTTACAGGAGAAGGTTCTTTCGATGGTAGTGATAATGTAACTATTACAACTACTATTGCAGAGCAAGGTGGAGCAATTTTTGCAAAAACATCTGCAAGTGTAACGACAACAGAAGAAATCCCAGAAAACACAAACTATACTATTCCAATTCCTTATACAGTTGGAAATAATAGTTTAGATGTTTATTACATGGGAGAAAAACTAATTAAAGATTATAACTATATAGAGATAGGAACTGCAGGTGAACAAAGTACAACTATTCAACTTTATAACTGGGAAATGAATGTTCCTGCAAATAGAACATTTGAATTTGTAGTATGGGGAGATGTAGTAGATTTCGAAAGTGCAGCTAACGCTCTATTAGATGAAATAAATGGGGAGGTAGTATAATATGGCTATCTCTCTTGAAAAAATAAATAAAGTGGCGGCAACTAAAGAGAATATTGCCGCCGCAATAATTAATAAAGGTCAAACTATAGAGAATGGTTTACCTTTTCGTAATTATGTAGATAAAATAGAAAATATTCGTTATCCTATTAATTTAGCAGAATCAGATATGACTTTTTGTGGATCTTGGGAAACAGAATTAGATTTAGGTATGTTTAATTTTGAGAATAAAACAAATTATTCTTGTTTTTTTGCATTATCTAATTTAATAGTTGGACCTATGATAGATTTATCTAAGGCTACCAAGATGGATTCTATGTTTAGAGAGTGTGCAAATTTACAAACAATTCCACTTTATAATACAAAAAATGTAGAAGATGTTGGATATATGTTCTTACGTTGTTATAATTTAACATCTTTACCTTTGCTAAATTTTAAAAATGTAAAGAAAGCATATAGTTTTTGTGAATATTGTTCAAATTTAAAAGAAATACCTATGTTACGATTAAACAATTGTACAGAATGTTCTTATATGTTTTCACAATGTACATCTTTAACGAATATACCTGCATTAAATTTAGGTAAGGCTATTAATTGTCAATATTTTGCACAAGGATGTATTAATTTAGTAGACATTCCTCAATTAAATACAAAAAATATGCAAAATTGTGCTTGTATGTTTAAAGACTGTAACAGTCTTTCTAATAGTAGTATTCATAATATTATAAATATGTTATTAAACAGTAAAGGAATTTCTTCATCTTTAAAAAATTTATCTACAACAAATAATATAAGTCCATTTTATAGTACAAAATTTAATCAATCTTATTATAATAATAGATTAACAGAATTAAGTACTGCTGGGTGGACATATTAAGGAGGCGATTATATATGAGTATTTTTGATAAATTAAACTATTTACAAACTACGAAAAATACAATGTCAAATACATTAGAAGCAAAAAATATAGATTTGAATAACACACCTTTTTCAAATTATTCAAATAAAATTGCAAATATTTCTTCTATATATTCACCTCGTCAGCTTAGCTATGCTGGTTCCAATAAAACTGATATTACAATTGAAAATATAAACTTATCTAATTTAGAAAGTTTAAAATTTGGTTTTATATGGTGTTATAACCTGGTTAATGCCCCAAATATAAATATGCAAAATGTAAAAGAATTATGGAGTTGCTTTAGATATTGTTATAATTTAAAAAATATTCCATCAAATTTTAGTTTACCAAATGCCACAGGAGTTGGAGAAATGTTTGGTAATTGTAGAAACTTATCAAATATCACTATGACAAATTTATATAATGTAGAAAGTTTATATGGTACATTTGATTACTGTTCTAATTTAACAGATGTAACTTTATCAAATTTATCAGAAAATGTAACTAATATAGGTTTTATTTTTAATAGTTGTTTAAATTTAAAAAATATAAATATTAATTCTGATTTTAAAGGGACCAATATCATATATGCTCCATGTGTGTATCAGCACTGTTCTAATATTACTTCTTCTATGACTTTAGATTTACAAAAAGTACAAAATGTAAGAGGTTTATATTATAACTGTGTAAATTTAACATCTGCAAATATTGCTATAAACAGTTCTGCTAATAATGTTGATATGTATACTACTTTTTATGCGTGCAATCAAATTCCAAAAGTAACTATAAAAGACTATATAAATGTATCAAATTTAGGATATACATTTTATAATAATCGATTATTAACTCAAAATATAAAATTAAATTTAACTAATACAACATATGCAAGAAGTGCGTTTTGTTATTGTAGTAATATTCCAAGCATTGATTTTACAAACACTTCAAATTTACAAATAGCAGAATTTATGTGTTATCAATGTTTTAATTTAAAATCAGTATCAAATTTAGATTTTTCTTCTATGCAAAATGCATATCAGGCATTTGGATATTGTAATAATTTAATCTCTGTTAATATTACAAACACCGCTAACGCAAGAGAAATGGAATATGTATTTTTAAATTGCCAAAATTTAAAAACAATAACAGGAACAATTGATTTATCAAATACTCGTTCTGCACAAGGGTTATTTTGTCAATGTTATAATCTAACATCTGTTAATGTTGTAAATACAGGAAGGGTGTCTGATGTATCTCAAATGTTTGATGATTGTGTTAACTTATCAGGAACATTAACTGTTAATTTTAGTAATGTTTATGGATTATATCAAACTTTTAGTGAATGTAGATCATTAACAAAGATTGTATTTAGTAATTTAAGTAATCTATCTAATGCAAGCTGTGGCTGGGCATTTTTTAATTGTAGAAATTTACAATCAATATCAGGATTAGATTTATACAATGCGACTAACTTAGCTGCTGCATTTCGTGATTGTCATAATTTAACTAGTTTTGGAAATATAAATCTACATAAAGCAGTTAATTTATATTGTGCATTTTATTATTGTCCTAATGTAACTACCTTAGCAGGTGTAGGACTAGAAAATTGTAATGCTATTCAAGATATAGCATGGATGGCTGCATCATGTGATAAATTGACAACTGTTCCTGCAATTAATGGTTCAACAATAACAGATATGCATTATGCTTTTGCATATTGCAATAATTTAACCAATGCAAGTATATTAAATATTGTTAATATGTGTATTAATAGCTCTGTTCCAGCTAATCAAAGAAATCTATCTATCTCAAATGATTATAGTCCTTTACGTGGAACTAAGTATAATAGTAGTTATTATAGTAGTAGAACTTCAGCATTAACTGCTGCTGGCTGGACATATTAGAAAAATTTTGGTATAATATATATAAATAGAGATAAAAGGAGATTTTATTATGATAGACATTATTATACCCGCATACAATAGTCATGACACTATTATTAGAACATTAAGTTCTATTGCAATGCAACTAAATAGAGATGAATTGGTTGTTACAATAGTAAATGATGGCGGAAAAAACTATGATGAGATAGTAAATATTTTTAAAAATATAATTAATATAAAAGAAATCGGATATGAAGTAAATAGAGGCCCTGGTTATGCAAGGCAATATGGTATAGATAATACTAAAGAAGATTTTATATGCTTTATAGATGCGGACGATACTTTTTATGAAGCATGTTCATTAAGTATATTATCTAAGCCAATGAAAGATACTTCAGCAAAATTCATAATAAGTCCCTTTATTCAAATCGGCAAAGAGGTAGGACAACAAGCTCCTACCCCTGCCAATTTGGTTTGGGTATTTGGACATATATATAGAAGAAGCTTTTTACAAGCTCATAATATTAAATTTACATCAACAAGAGCAAATGAAGATGTAGGTTTTAACACAATGTGTAATTTAATTGCTCAACATGAAATGGGTGAAGAAGGCGGAAAAATGCTATCAGTACCAACATACGAATGGCATTATAATGAAGTTTCTATTACTCGTCGCGGCAATGATGAATATGAGTACGGTATATGTACTCCTGGTTATATTTATAATCTTCATCATGCATATAATGTAGCTCAAAGAGAAGGAGTTACAATAAAAGAAATAGCTCTTTCCGCATTAGAAACAGCTTTTAGTTGTTTTATTTATTATAATGTTGCTTTAGCAAAAGAAGTACCAGAGGAAACATTAATAGCTATTGAAGAATTAAGTAGAAAATTTTATTATGACTACTATAAACAAATACAAGATTATATTTCTAAAGATGATTATAAACAAATGTATTCTAATTCAATGAATACTAAAGCTGTTCATACTCAAGGTATTATTTTTAAAATGACTTTAGATGATTTTGTAGATTTAATGTTTTCAAAACCTGTAAATGATAAGACTTATGAAGAAATAGAACAACAAGTTCAAAGCAATATAGAGCAACAGAAAGGAAGGTAAAATGAAACCTAATTTTGAAAAACATAAATCAGATGGTTTATTAGTAAATTCAGTTATTGGTTACGAAGGTGATGATGTTCCTGAAGGATATGAATCTATTGACAGTATTTTCCCTATTGAAACAGAAACTTATAAAATGATGAATATTGGTAATGATAGAGAATTTACATTAACATTTTATAAATGGGGTCAACTAGTAGAATTACAAGTTGCTTTTCCTGTTACTGCTGGTGAGGATGATCAACTTGTTTCTATTAATCTACCTAATAATGGAGTTGATAAAAAATTTTTAACTGATAAAAAAGTGTATTTATTACCAAATTCAGATAGTATAAATTTAGTAATAAATAATGGTGTAGGTCTTATGGGTATAATTAATGGCTCAAGTGCAACTGAAGATACTACTTTTTTAGCTACAGCAATGTATTTAAAAATTGATTAAGAAAATTATCAGAGTATGGATTATATATAATACTATACTCTGTTTATATAAATAAAAACTTTAAAAAATAATAAGGAGGCTTATTTTTAAAGATGAAATATATACAAAGAAAACAAGTTGCGGCAATACCTGTTGTCGGAGCAGTTACAGATACATGGAATGTAACTGATAAAACTGCTAATGCTCCTAGCTTAAGATTAATAGAACCATTAAGATTACCAATTGCAGTACGTGATATTAATCCTACATATGCAACTTCTAGTAGTATTACAACAGCTTTTGGTGGAGCAGATAAAATAAAAGCTTTTTGTCAAAACTGTTATTCAAGAGAAAAAAATATTGTTTTTGATGACGAACAATCATCTATGATACAAAGAGTTAATATTGATATATATACAGTTCAAGAAACTTCAGAAACAAGATTGTTTAAAATTCAATTTACAAATTATGGTACTTTAACAGTATTAGTTTTTTCTCAACCTTTAACAAATACTGAAATGGATAGTTTTGATAGCTGTTCTTATGGAACCAATGTCAATATATCATCAATAGCAAATAATATTCCTGTAGCAGTAACAAGTGATACTATAATGGGTTTAAATAACTATGCTGGACAACAAATATATGATATGAACTATACAGATTTTAATAATATTAAGCCTGGTAACTATATTTATTATCAAGAACAAGTATATCTTGCTCCTGAATTATTTTTAATTTTACAAGTAAAAGAAAGATATAGTAATACTCTTACTTATAAAGCTTTTACTGTCGTAGATAATTCTACTGGCTCATATGATTCTTTAACAAGAATTGAAGTATATATAAATAGTAATGATACTACAGAAAAAGTTTATTTTTCTAGTAATTCTAGTTCAGAAGGAGGATTAGCTTGTTTTACAGCAGACACTCCAATAGCAGTATTAAATGGAACTAAATTAATTTCAGAGATTAAATTAGATGATGAAGTTGTTTCATATAATCAAGAGACATTAACATTAGAAAATAAAAAAGTAGCAGCTATTGTATGTCATAAAGTTAATACAATATATAAAATTCAAACTGAAAATAATATTATAAAAGCTACTGGAATACACCCTATGCACACTATAGAAAATGGAAAAATTTTTGCTAGGGATGTAAAAAGTGGGAACCATTTGTTAACAAAAGATGGAAAATTAGAATTAGTTCAGTCAATCGAAGTTATTTCAGGAGAAGAGTATGTATATGATTTGGGTGTTGAAAATAACTATACATATTTTGTTGGTGAAAATCCAGTTTTAGTATATACAGAAGACTCTACAAAAAACTTTATATAGGAGGATGCTGAATGCAATATTTAGTTAAAAAATCAATAGTAGAATTAAATCCTGCAAAGGGATCAATTAGTGATACATTGAATATAGAAGATAAAATTAATAATGCTCCTAGTGTAAGATTGGTACAAAATCTTGCACTAGGAAGCGTACCAACAGATACGGTTTTACCTTTTGATGGAGAAGAAATTCCAGAAGGTTATGAAGAAGTATCTGGTTTAGATATTGAAATTAAAGTTGATACTGCATTAAATAGTGAATCTCAAAATCCTGTTTCAAATGCGGCAATCACAACAGAATTAAATAAAAAAATACAAAGTTCAGACAATACTGTATTAAATATAGTATCATTAACTAATGCTGAATTTACATCTTTACAGTCTGCAGGTAGTTTAGTTAATGGAACAATTTATAATATTATAGATGATTAGAAAGGAGATAATATGTCAGTTAAATTATATCAAAATAATACTGTTTATACTCTTTCTAAAAGTACTACTCCAGGTTTAGCAACCACATCAACAAAAGGACTGATGAGTTCAACAGAAAAAAGTAGAATTAATACAATAAGCTCAAAAACTGCTTTCTCTACTGTTGCTTTATATACAAATACATCTTGGACAGGAACTAGTGTTCCTGAGTCAGGAACACTAAGTTCTGCATATACAAATTTTGATTTTATTGTTATAGAAGTGGCAGATATGAGTAATAATAGATATCAATGGATGTGGTTACCATCAGATTATATAAAAACAAATTGGGATTATATGTTTAATTTAACTTACGGAAGTAATAGTAGACGTGTTTCAGTACGTTTTACAAGTACAACAGCCTGGAAAAAAGGAAATATTAATGATATTGGACATGGAGTAAGAAGAATAATTGGAGTAGGAAGGAGAAATTGGTAATGTCAGTTAAATTTTATCAAAATAATACAGTTTATACCGTAGGTAAAAAGACAACAATTACTGGAGCAACAACTAGTGCTAATGGTGCATTAAGCGCTGCAGATAAGAAAAAAATTAATTGGTTATCAACAGCATATGATATGACTCCTGTTACCCTTTATTCACAAAATTCATGGGCTACAAGTGGAGCGGCAACATCTGGCACATTATCGAAAGCATATACTAATTTTGATTTTATAGTTATAAAATTTGCAAGCAGTACAAACTATGTAGAATATGCTACAGTTATGGTACCAACTTCAGTTTTAAACACAAGTTACAATATTTCTTATAATTTTAGTCCAAGTGGAGAAAATAGAAGAATTCATTGTAAATTTACAAGTACAACAGCATGGACTGTTTCCAGAGATCATAATTATTATTCTGTGCAATCAATTGCAGGAATAGGAAAGAGGTACTAATATGTCAATAAAAATGTATAATAACAATGAAGTATCGATGTTATCTGGAATTAGTAATTTAGATTTAGCTACAGAATCTACTTCTGGATTAATGAGTCCAACGGATAAAGATATAATGAATGATTTTTTTAAATCACAATTTGCTTTTACATCTTTATTTACTAAAAGTTCTTGGACTAGTAGTAGTAATAATGTAGATTCAGGAACATTAAGTTCTGCGTATACAAATTTTGATTTTTTAGTAATTATATTTAGAGGTGTTGACGCTTCTTATGAAATTCAATCTGTAATAGTTCCTACAAGTATGATTTGGCAAGGTTGGATTTTATATGGGCCAAGTTTCACCCTATCTGGATACACTAGACAATTAGGAATTGTATTTACTAGTACAACTGCATGGTACACATATTTTAGAAATAGTGGAGCTGCAGAATATGGTATATCAAATATTATTGGTGTAAAAAGGAGAAGTTAATAATGAAAAAAATTATAAAAAAATCGGTAGTAGAGCTACCTAAAAAAACTGGTCAAGTTTCAGACACAATTAATGTAGATGATAAAGTAACAAATGCTCCTTCTATTAATTTAGTGCAACAAATGGTTGGAGTTCCAACAGATGGGATTATATATTATGAAGGTGAAACTGTTCCGGAGGGATATGAAGAAATTGAAAATCCTTATGAAGATAAGGTTATTTTATATGAGGGAACAACTTATGTAACTAGCGGAACTTTAAGTGATAGCATAACAAATTATGAGAGAATTGGCGTATATGCTGTAAGTTCAGATGGGCAAGGTGTTTACCAAGAATTATTAACAAGTAATTTAAGCTTTAGTTCAGCTAATAACTTAATAACTATATTTTTTACTGGTTCCATAGTTAATTTAACTGATGGAAAATTTTATGGAAAAACAGCAAGATTTTATTTAAATGATACAACATTTACTTTAGATAGGTGCTTTGCTATGAATATAGCTGCTAGTTCAACAACTATGACATCAGCTGACACTTTTACCGTTACTAAAATAATAGGATATAAATACTAATATGGAGGGTTAAATGAATGAAATATATTAAGAAAAAAGAATCAATTCTTGAAACAGCTCCTGGCTTAATCATAGATAGTACTGAAATGGATGATAAGAATACTAATACTTATAGTGCAAGAGCCATAGATGAATTAGTTGCTAATCCATCTATTTCAATAAATGATCTTCCTATCGGTTGTGGGTTACAATATTATGGAGATAATTTACCTAAAGACTTTTTATATTGTGATGGAAGCTTTTTACCAATATCAGATTATCCTGAATTATATGAAGTAATAGGGGATACTTATGGTTCTGGTACAATGCCTCATATAGATGGTTCTTCTACAGTTAGTCTATTTAGAATTCCTGTTGATAATGAAACAGAAAAATATGTAGTTAAAAGCGATACTCAAAAAAGTGGAACTTTTACTTTCTATATGGGAGCTACAGTACCATATACTGCTGAATATGGAATGACATTTAAAGATTGGGTGGATAGTGAATATAATACAAATAATTGGTATTTTTCAGAAGATTATGATACTATTGTAAGAAATCCAGATAGTGATTCAATTTGGATGTTAGAATATCCAGTAACATTAATTAATAAAGGAACTTATGTTAATGGAGTTTCTAATAATTATATAATTCCAAATGTAATCTATTATTATTATAAAGATTTAGTTTAGGAGGTAGAGATTAGAATGATATATATACAAAAAAAATCATCATCTATGCCTGCTAATGGAAATATTATAGATGATGTAAATATTAATAATAAAATAGATAATACATATAGCGCAAATGCGGCAAATGAAAAAATACAAAGTATAAATATTAGTGAATATCAATTACCAAATGGTTTCGCTATGGAATTTGCTGGAAAATATGTTCCAGAAGGATATGTTTGGGCAAATGGTAGTGTATTACCTATAGATTTATATCCAAAACAATATGCAATTTTTGGTGATAGTTTTGGAACAGGTACAATTCCTGCAATAGATGGTTCCACAATTAATTTATTTAGACAAAGTAATGTGGGAGATGAAGGTATTTATAAAATGGATGTAGATATTCTTCCAGAAGGAACTTTTAATTTTAAAATTGGAACACATTTATACACTGCTGAATACGGGATGACTTGGAAAGATTGGTTAATAAGTAAATATAACACAGATGGATGGCGTATGTTTCTGATATTATTTAATTCTATCATTGCCAATTTTGATGAAAAAGTATATGTAGCTGTTTATCCAAACACAGCAAAACCTATTGAAAATACTTTTTTACCTGACTGCAACGGAGTAGAAAATCATTATATCATTCCAAATGCAGTTTACGATTTATATTTATATGATACAGGAGGTAATAACTAATGAAATATATTAAAAGAAAATCTCCTATAGAAGAAGTTTCTGGACTAATATTAGACACACATAATGTTTATAATAAAGAAGAAAATACTTATAGTGCAAGGGTATTTGATGAACGATTAGCTAAAAAAATCCTACCAACTGGAGTTTTTCCTGGGACTAAATTAAAATATTATGGAACAGGTTCTGTTCCAAATAAATTTATTCATTTAAATGGAGGATTTTTACCTGTCAAAGATTATCCAGAATTATATAATACTTATAAAGATTATGATTGGAAAGTTACAATTGGTGCAGGTAATGCTGTTGATAATCAACCTTTTGATGTATTTTATTATCAAGGTCAAGGAACAGACGTTGGAAAAATGATTATAAGAGCTGAGTCTAGTAATTATACTCCAGAAAGTAATATTATTACCTGTAAATTAAATGGCGACTTAGTTTATGCGGAAAGAGGTATGACTTGGAATGATTGGATAAATAGTGATTATAATAATGCTAGTTTACGCTATTCAACCTATACAGATGAAAGTACTGGAACTACATACTTATATAAATCAGATGCTTTTATATATGTCCCAAATGAACTTTCTGGTCATTATGTAGATTTAAGAGTGACAATGGATGAATATATTGTTAATAATATGGCGTATAATCCTAATCCAGTCAAGTTTACAATAGATGGTGATTCTTATAAAAGTACAGGTGGAACTTTGTGGAAAGATTGGGCTGGAACTTCAGATGCTCAAGATGATAGCGGAGTTACTCATTATTATGATGAATCAACCAATACAATTAAACATGGTAAAAACTCAAAACCATTATATAATACAGATGGAACTTTAGTACGCGGAGATGATATGATTATTCCAGATGTAGAATATACATGGATAAACCCAAATGCGAGTACAATAGCATTTACAATTGATGGAACAAGTTATGAAGCTAAAGAGGGTATGACTTGGACGGAATGGTGTGACAGTGAATATAGTCCAAGCTCTGCTGAGGTAGGAACTTCTGTTGTTTATTTTTCAACTAATAATATAATACAAACAAGTGCGGCGTATGTAACACCATCAGATGTAATTACTGCAAATACTGCATATACAACAGTTTATTATTGTTGTTTTGTTGCGGGAACTCAAGTTTTAACAACTTTTAATGGAGATACTTGTCCTATTGAAAAAATAAAAATCGGAGATACTGTAGTATCATACAATACTGAAACTGGAGAGAATTACTTAACTCAAGTTATAAAAACAATTATAAATCCAATGAGTACTTGTATGGCTATTGTAGAGTTTTCTAATGGTTCTAAATTAGAAATGACAGATTATCACCCAATTTATACAAAAAATGGATGGCGCTCTATAACAGACAAAAATTATGATAAACTTATTATTGGTGATATTGCAAAAACAAATTTAGGATGGTCTGAAATTACAAATATTAAATTATACACTTTAAAAGAACCAATTGCAACTTATACATTATCAGTAAAAGATTTTGATGAAATAGAAGATATTGACATAAACGATAACTTTTATGCAAATAACGTTGTAGTACACAATGCAGGATGTAAATAAAATATTAAAAACCTAGTTATTAAATTAACTAGGTTCTTTTTTTATGCAAAAAAATAAGCCCTGGCATATAACCAGGGCTCGGAAAGGGATTGAAATGAAAACTAGACAAGAAAAATATTCTACGCACTTTCGTTGATAGCTTCTTAAATACTTCACAAACTTCAGCTACGTCTACGATAGATGAGTGAGCATCTATACTCATAATAAAGTAAGATAAATTAAATAAATTCATCTCGAATTTTAAACCTACATAACATTTTATGTAACTGTTGTATCCAAAAGGGTAACATTTGCTTTTTAAAGCGTTTGCTGATATCTTGTCTATAAATATATTATATCAAAAATTTTTTCATTTGTCAAAATTTAAAAGCCCTTTGCTTGCACTAAAAAGATACTTCTATTATATCCAAGTTTGCATTGCAATTTATGTCCACAAAACAGGATCTCTTGGAGAAAGGGATTAGCGGAAGTCCGCATAATGGTTGGGGTGACAGGAATCGAACCTGCGACCTCATGGTCCCAAACCACGCGCTCTACCAACTGAGCCACACCCCAATATATTGTAGGTTTTTTATATCAGAAACCTATAAAACTGGAAAGAAGAAAGGAAAGCTCTGTTTTCTGCGGGCACAGAACCTAAAGCCACAAGAGAGTAAAATCTATTAAGTTTATTAAGAATTGTTTTTTAATTTATATTGGTGGCGGGGGAGTGAGTCGAACACTCGATCTTTCGGGTATGAACCGACTGCTCTAGCCAACTGAGCTACCCCGCCAGACGATTGCCGCATTTCATATATATTATTAGGGAGCGGCGGCGACCCTATTATTTTTATTCCTTTAAATTAAAGATAGTTTAATGGATTTACAAAAGAGCCATTTATTTTCAACTCAAAATGAAGATGAGGTCCAGTTGAGTTTCCAGTTGAGCCCACACCTGCAATAGGTAAGCCTTTTGTAACATATTGTCCTTCTGCAACATATAAACCACTACAATGCGCATAGCTTGTAACAGTTCCATCTTGATGGTCTATAATAACTTGATAACCATAGTTACCATTCCATCCTGCAAAAGTAACAATTCCATCTTTCCAAGCATAGATGGCTGTTCCTGCGGCAGCCGCAAAATC
>JAEIGA010007445.1_pt1 | contig 16633 bp, 18 predicted proteins | sample 9270691 | NCBI WGS metagenome assembly JAEIGA01 (sample SAMN17057246, study PRJNA624740) | gut metagenome | biome: biome; isolation source: fecal sample | host: Bos grunniens | place: China: Xizang | collected 2019
TCGGTATTGTTTTCTGTCAACAAAGATGCGATTTCATCTCTCAAAACATGATTCAGTTCTGCTGTAGTCACATATTTATCACGAGCTACTCTTTCTTCTATTCTTCTGATAATATTCAGTGTCGTTTCAACACCTACATCAGAAGTTACCAGCACCTCTTCAAGATCATCCAATACACTATCGTCAATTTTGGATTTACCTGCTACAGCTCTTGTGAGTTTATCAAGAAAACTTTCTTTTGTTTTCTCTAATCCTTTATCTAGTGTTTCTTTCTTTTCCTTTGAGAAAAAACTAAAAAATCCCATGTTTCTCTTTTTTTGTTTAATCTTTTGACAAAGATACTACATCTTTTGTTATGTGCATCAATAAATTACAAAAAAACCCTTTCAAACGAAAGGGTTTTTGTTAGGTATGTACTTAAATTAGTTCTTGAAGAAGTCTTTTACTGCTTCATTCGGAACCATTTGTTCGTCAAATACGTATGCGCCTGTTTCAGGGCTTTTTACCATTTTGATAACTTTTGTATAAGAGCGACCGTCCATCTTACCAGTCTGGAGGGTAGCCACGGTTTTTTTTGCCATAGTATCTTATTATTTGATTTCTTTATGAACAGTCATTCTTCTCAGAATGGGATTGTACTTCTTTAACTCCAATCTTTCAGGTTTATTCTTTCTGTTTTTTGTTGTAATATAACGAGAAGTTCCTGGAAGACCGCTCTCTTTCATTTCAGTGCATTCAAGAATAACTTGCACTCTATTACCTTTAGCCTTCTTTGCCATAACTTATTTCTCCTTTAATTAAGCTATTACTTTAATGCTTTTCCAATCACAATAGCCTTTTTCAACCGCATTTACCAACGCAGCATCAAGACCTACCTTATTAATCAAGCGCAAACCGGCTGCACTAATCTTAAGGTTAATCCAGCAATCTTGCTCTACATAGTAGAACTTCTTATTAAACAAGTTTACATTAAAGTGTCTTTTTGTACGACGCTTTGAATGAGAAACGTTGTTGCCAATCATGGCTTTCTTTCCGGTAATTTGACAAATCTTAGACATTTCTATCTTCCTTTTTGTTAATTTCTATTAGCTTCCTTCAAACAGAGTGCAAAGGTAATACTTAAAAAACAAATGAGCAAGTATTCCCAATAAAAAATCACATATTAATTGAAGTATCAGTCATTTTTATCAATTTCAGCAGGTTTTCAAGCACTGTTTGGGTTGCTTTTTTTAGATTTTCTTCCCTTCCATCATCACCTTGTTGTTGATAGATGATATTGTTGTTTGTGCTACCGCAAGCGATCCAAATAGTACCTACTTCAGCCTCTTCTCCTCCACCCGGACCTGCATAACCTGTTACGGCAATAGCATAGGTGGTATTCATCCCTTTAATGACTCCATGCAACATTGCCGTAACCACCTCTTTGCTGACTGCTCCTTTTTCTTGTAATATCTGCGTTGGAACGCCCAAATATTTTATTTTTATTTCATTTGAATAACATACAATTCCACCTTTGTAGTAGGCTGAACTGCCGGGTATGCCGGTGATGGCTGTGGCAATTTGACCTGCAGTACAACTTTCTGCCGTTGAGAGTGTTTCTCCCCTCCTGGTGAGAATCTCGCCTATCTCAATGCAGATCTTCTTCAGGTTATTGTCTTTCATTATATTATAGTGTCACTCTTGAATATGGAGGTAAATCAATTGTACAGAAATCACCGTCCAAATACTTGTAATATCCCACTATTGCAATCATGGCAGCATTATCGGTGGTATAGCTGAACGGTGGAACGTAGATTTTCCATTTGTACTTCTTTGCGTGTTCGTGGAATGCATTACGCAATCCATTGTTTGCAGAGACGCCACCCGCAACAGCTACCTGATTGATTTTCTTGTCTTTCGCTGCTATCCTTAACTTCTTCATGAGAATATCAACTATGGTTTGCTCCAACGATGCTGCAAGGTCTTCTTTATGATGTTCAATAAACTCCGGATCTTCCTTTAACCAATCGCGCAGAGAATATAAGAAGGATGTTTTTAGTCCGCTAAAACTATAATCATAACCCGGAATATTAGGTTTTGAGAACTTATAAGCATTTGGATTGCCCTGACGTGCCAATCGATCGATTATAGGACCGCCGGGGTAACCTAACCCCATTACTTTGGAGCATTTATCTATGGCTTCTCCGGCAGCATCATCTATGGTTTGTCCCAACACTTCCATGTCCTTGTATGAGTTTACTTGGATAATCTGCGAGTTACCCCCACTTACCAAAAGACATAGAAACGGGAATTCCGGTTTGTCATTATCATTATCATCCTGCTTGATAAAATGCGCCAGCACATGCCCTTGTAAGTGATTTACATCAATCATAGGGATGCCTAACGAACGAGCCAAACCCTTAGCAAAGGACACACCCACCAACAGCGAACCCATCAGTCCGGGCCCACGTGTAAAGGCGATTGCAGACAACTGTTCTTTTGTTATCCCCGCCTTTTTTAAAGCCAGATCAACCACAGGTACAACATTTTGTTGGTGAGCTCTTGAGGCTAGTTCAGGAACAACTCCACCATACGCTTCATGAACAGATTGATTTGCAGTAACGTTGCTCAACAATACTCCATTCTTTAACACAGCTGCTGATGTATCATCACAACTGGATTCTATACCTAATATATATATATCCTTCTGACTCATCGTTTCGTTCTTAATGAGTTAATATTTCAAGTCCGTTTTCTGTCATCACGAATGTGTGTTCCCATTGTGCGCTGGGTAATTCATCTTCTGTCACTACGGTCCAGTCGTCATCTTCATCCACAAACACATGCCAATCACCCATGTTGATCATCGGCTCAATGGTGAACACCATGCCTGGAACCAGTAACATACCCGCACCTTTACGGCCATAATGATCTATATCCGGCTCTTCATGAAATTCTAATCCCACACCATGGCCACTCAAGTCACGCACCACACTGAATCCATTCTTCTTGGCATGTTGTTGAATAGCATAGCCGATATCACCAACAAAACCATAAGGTTTAGCAGCCTGCATACCGATTTGCAAACATTCTTTGGCTACATCTACCAATTTTTGATTTTCCTGACTCGTTTTTCCTATGATAAACATACGAGAGGCATCACTATAGTAACCATCTAAATTGGTAGTAACATCAACATTGATAATATCGCCCTCTTCCAGAATCTCATATTCACTGGGTATACCATGACACACCACTTCGTTGATACTTGTGCACACGCTTTTGGGGAATCCTTCATAATTTAATGGAGCAGGTATTCCCCCATGACTGATAGTATATTCGTGTACCAAGTCATTGATTTCGTGCGTAGACATTCCTACACGTATTTCTCTTTCTACCAAATCCAATGCGCCGGTTGTAATCAAACCACTGCGACGAATACCTTCAATCTGCTCCGGTGTCTTTATCAATTTTCGTGATGGAACCAAACAACCTTGCTCTTGAAACATCAGCACTTTCTTGTCCAGTTCTGTCAGTTCAGCACCTTGAGGTATAATCCAATTCTTTCTCGCTTTCTTTGCCATAAGCATTAAATTTCTTTGCAAAGGTACGATAAATGCTGATATATTTTGAAATAAAAGTGTAAAAACAATGATACATGTTCAATATTAATTTGTCCCACGCTCTTGCCGGTGGCCTTGCTGATTTCGTTCAGTGGGTTGAAGCCGGCATTGATCATCTGCATGAGGTCCTGCCCTGTAAGTTTGCCCGTAGAGTGCATCTGAGCGAAGGCGAGCGAGAGCGATTGCATCTTCTGACTATCGCACAATTTTGAGTAACTAAGCAGACTACTGAGTTTCGTTGACTCATTATTATTCGGAAAATTTAAATTTTGTATAAAAAACAAATAAGTTGCAAATTTAACCATTCTCATTACAACTAATTGATTACATTTGTACGCTAAATTAATTCAAAAATAAAATTATGGAAAAATTTAAGGGAAAGAATGTACTGATTACCGGTGGAGCATCGGGAATTGGTAGATTGATGGGCGCAATGGCATTGGATAAAGGCGCAGCTACTCTCATCATTTGGGATATTAACCAAGAGAATATAGATAATACTATAAGTGAATTTTCAAACAATGGAAAAGTAATCGGTCATAGAGTGGATGTTTCAAATGAACAAAACGTGATTGATGCCGCAAAGACTGCAAAGAAAGAATTAGGCGAGATAGATATCGTAATCAACTGTGCCGGAATTATTACCAGTAACAAGACATTTGACCAATACGACTCAAATGAAATTCACCGAACGATGAATATCAATGCCATAGCACCAATGATTGTTGCACAGCAATTCTTGCCTGATATGATTAAGCGCAACAGTGGTCATATTTGCAACATATCATCTGCCGGAGGGCTCGTTGCGAATCCTAAAATGAGCGTCTATGCGGCGAGTAAGTGGGCTGTGATAGGTTGGTCAGACTCTGTGAGAATTGAATTAGAACAAATGAGAAGTAATGTCAGAATAACTACAGTAGCCCCCTACTACATCAAAACTGGAATGTTCGATGGTGTGCAGTCGCCCATTGTGCCTTTGATGGAACCCGAATATGCAGCACGACACATTATCAAGGCTATTGAAAAAAATAAAAAGATGGCTGTGGTCACAAAACTTATTCCTTTCCCCTATCATTTTGTCAGACTGATGCAGGGAATACTTCCTACTGTTCCATTTGATTGGTTGTTTGGCAAAGTTTTTGGATTTTATCATTCTATGGATCACTTTACAGGACGGAAATAATTATGGCTATTAAAAATACATCTGCAGAACAAATAACTAAGATTGTTGCAGAGCAGAAAGACTTCTTCCGTAGTGGAAAGACTTTAGACATTCAATTCCGATTGAAGGCGTTGAAAGCATTAAAGGCGGCATTACTTAAATGGGAGAAACCGTTGGCAGAAGCATTGTGGGCGGATTTACATAAGTCATACGAAGAAGCTTATATGACAGAATTGAGCATCGTATTGGGTGAGATAGACAATCATATCCGACACCTCAAGAAATGGGCGGCACCGCAACACCGTTTCACACCACTCAAGATGTTCCCATCACGTAGCAAGGTAATCAGCGAACCGCTTGGCTGCTCACTGATTATTGCCCCGTGGAATTACCCAGTACAATTGTTGTTAAATCCGTTAGTCGGCTCAATTTCTGCGGGTTGTACTACTATACTTAAACCTTCACCTTATGTTGAACATGTGTCGTGCGTAATAGAGAAAATCATCAATGAGACCTTCAATAAGAACTACATTGCAGTGGTACAAGGCAACCGCGATGTCAATGCAGCTTTGCTGGAACAGCGTTATGACATCATCTTCTTTACAGGCAGTCCGTCGTTAGGTAAAAAGGTGATGACGGCAGCTGCTAAGCATCTCACTCCAGTTGTACTTGAATTAGGTGGAAAGAGTCCTTGCATTGTTGACAAAAACGCAAAAATAGACGTTGTGGCACGACGTATTGCTTGGGGAAAGTGTCTAAATGCAGGGCAGACATGTATAGCTCCTGACTATCTATTGGTGCACAATGAAGTCAAACCTAAGTTAATTAAAGCACTGGATAAAGAATTTAAATCACTATTAGGAGAGTCTGCAAAAGGAAGCAAACATTTTGTTAGAATCGTGAACGATAAGGCCTTTGAACGATTAACCGGTTATCTTAAAGGTGCTGATATTGTTGTTGGTGGGCAATATGATCAAACTGAGCGTTATATTTCTCCAACTGTAATAGATCATGTTGATACAGATGCACCAATCATGCAAGAAGAAATTTTCGGACCGATATTTCCAATCATTACATTTGATAAGATTGAAAATGCTGTACATTTCATCAATGAGCGAGAAAAACCGCTTGCACTTTATTACTTTGGCGACAATAAGACAGCGAAGTATGTACTCAAACACACGTCCTCAGGCGGTGCCTGCGTAAATGACACTATTATGCATATTGCCAACGAGAAATTGCCTTTTGGCGGTGTGGGTAATTCCGGTATGTCGACATATCATGGTAAAGAATCGTACAACGTGTTTTCACATCATCGTTCGGTGGTAACAACTACAACATTATTTGATATACCTTTTAGATATATGCCCTATAAAATGTTCTCACTGGTCAAAAAAATATTGTAAGAACCAGTTGATGACTCAATAGTAGAATTATTCATATCATTCTACATATTTTAGTAGGTGCAGGTTAATTTTGCACCTACTATTTTTATGACTATTGACATGTACCGGTAAAGAATGATCGTAGAAACGCGCCTATCTATCTGTGGCAAAGTAGTGTTAGTATCAACGAACCCTCAGGGCGTCACCGGACTTGATAGCATAATCCGGTGTGAGATCGTTCATATTGTAAAGACTTTTCAAACGGATGCCGTATTTCTGCGCTATGAGATACATGGATTCGCCTTCCGATACGATATGTGGTATATTTTTGTATTTATGTTCGGCACGTTTACGCTTCTTCTCCAAATAAAGGATATCGCCTTGTTGAATGACATATCCTTTGGGTAATTCATTGTACCGACGGATGCTACGTGCAGAGACGCCCATTTCTTCTGCTAAGGATTTAAACGTATCGCCACTCTTGGCGATGATATAATAATTGTCGTTGTTGAAATAAACATCATGCATCACTCCGTCTGTGTCGGTCACTGATTGTTCCGCCTTGATGTCAGAATTCTTGTATTTATCATATTGATGCAGTTCAAAACGTTCAATTAAATCAATGAGTAAAGTGGCATAACGAGGGTTGGTGGCATATCCACAACGTTTTAATCCATGCGCCCACCCTTTGTAATCTGTGATTTTAAGTTTAAATAGTGAAGTGTAGCGTGGACGTTTTAGAAATAATGAATGATCCTCGAACGACTCACGTGCGTTGTTGTATTTTCTGAAGCGCTCATTGCGTGCATCGTCATCACGCAAAACATAAGGACCGGTCCAGTCGGAGTGGCATTTTATTCCGAAATGGTTGTTCGCTTCTGTCGCTAATGTACTGGTACCTGCTCCACTTTCCAATATGCCCTGTGCCAGGGTAATACTTGCAGGTATCTTGTGGCGTAACATTTGTTCTACTGCCAACATTTTGTATTGATCGATATACTTATGATAGTGCTGACTGAAAACTTGCGCCATTGTGTTGCATACAAAAGCACATGCACATATAAAGGTGAAGTATCTGCGTAAAATCATTCTTGAAAGTATAGATTTTATTTCTGGTGACAAAGTTATTGATTTTTTGTATGTTTCAATAAATTAATCCTATATTTGTACAAAGTAAGAATAAAACATATAGCTATGAAAGAACTGGAACTGATTACAAAAGTCAACATATATGATTGGGATGAACTCTCCGATAGCGATAGAGAGTTGGTAGAAACAGCAAAAAGAGCCACAACGACAGCTTATGCGCCCTACTCTAAATTTTTTGTTGGCGCAGCTGCTCGTCTTGACAATGGAGTCATTGTGCAAGGCAGTAATCAAGAGAATGCAGCATTTCCATCCGGGCTCTGCGCTGAACGTACCACCTTGTTTCATGCCAATGCTCAATATCCACAACAGGCTGTGATAGAGTTGGCTGTAGCGGCATATTGTAATGGTAAATTCCTCAAATCGCCGATTCCGCCTTGCGGTGCTTGTCGACAAGTGATGCTTGGTGTTGAGGAGCGTTACAGTCGCCCGTTACGTGTATTGTTATATGGAGAAGACGGCACTTACGTTGTCCGCACCGTCAAAGAATTACTTCCCTTGCAGTTTACAGGAGAAACCATGACTGAATAAATATTTTTTTACTACCTTTGTACAAAATTTATAAATAAGGTATAGAAAAGTATGATTAGTGTAACAAATCTTGCAGTCCAATTTGGAAAAAGAGTGTTGTACAAAGATGTGAACATGAAGTTCACGAATGGTAATATTTATGGCGTAATAGGTGCTAATGGTGCCGGTAAGTCCACCTTGCTCAAAGCCATTTCAGGAGAGCTGGAAGCTACAAAAGGTACTATAGAGTTAGGGCCCGGTGAACGTCTCTCCGTCCTAAGTCAGGATCACTTCAAATATGACCATTGCACAGTTTTGAACACCGTTTTGATGGGACACACAGTGTTGTGGGACATCATGCAAGAACGCGATGCACTCTATTCTAAAGCTGACTTTTCCGACGAGGATGGAATCAAAGTGGCTGAACTGGAAGAGAAATTTGCTGAACTCGGTGGATATAACGCTGAAAGTGATGCAGCTGCCCTTTTGAGTGGTTTAGGTATCAAAGAGGACAAGCACTATATGATGGTCGGAGAATTAAGTGGTAAGGAAAAGGTGCGCATCATGTTGGCAAAAGCATTGTTTGGTGAACCTGACAACCTTTTGCTCGATGAGCCAACCAACGACCTTGACCTCGAAACGGTACAATGGTTGGAGTCCTACCTATCAGAATTTGAACACACCGTATTGGTGGTAAGTCACGACCGCCACTTCCTTGACTCTGTTTGTACACACACCGTCGATATTGACTTCGGAAAAGTGACCATGTTTGCCGGTAACTATAGTTTCTGGTATGAATCCAGCCAGTTGGCTTTGAAACAAGCTCAAAACCAAAAGGCGAAGGCAGAAGAGAAGAAACGTGAATTGGAAGAATTTATTCGTCGTTTCTCTGCGAATGTTGCCAAGAGCAAGCAGACTACAAGTCGCAAAAAGATGTTGGAAAAACTCAATATTGAAGAAATCCGTCCTTCAACCCGTAAATATCCGGGAATTATCTTCCAAATGGAACGTGAACCTGGAAATCAGATTCTTGAAGTGAAAGGCTTAAGGGCTACAACCGATGATGGTACTGTTTTGTTCAACGATGTCAATTTTACAGTTGAGAAAAACGATAAAATTGTTTTCCTCAGTCGTGACCCACGTGCCATGACAGCATTCTTTGAAATTATCAACGGTAACCGCAAGGCACAAGGCGGTGATTTCAAATGGGGAGTAACCATCACATCGGCTTACCTGCCTTTGGATAATACCAAATTCTTTGAGAGCGACCTGAACTTAGTTGACTGGCTCAGCCAATTTGGAGAGGGCAACGAAGTGTATTTCAAGAGTTTCTTAGGTAGAATGTTGTTCTCCGGCGAAGAAGTGCTGAAGAAAGTCAATGTGCTTTCCGGAGGTGAGAAGATGCGTTGTATGATAGCACGCATGCAATTAAAGAATGCAAACTGTCTCATTTTGGACACCCCTACCAATCATTTGGATTTGGAAAGTATTCAAGCATTCAACAATAACCTTAAATTATATAAAGGTAATATATTGTTCTCCAGTCATGACCACGAGTTTATTGAAACCGTTGCCAATCGTATCATAGAATTAACCCCTAACGGTATTATTGACAAGATGATGGAGTATGACGAATACATTTCAAGTGAACATATTAAGGAGTTAAAAGCAAAAATGTACGGTTGCTAATTACTTTTTTTTGATTTCTATGCTATTTTGGCAAAGAATTTGTACAAGGAAAGGTAAAAATATGTCCGATTATGAAAGAAAACGAAACTATACAAGAGGAATTGAATGAACAGAAATGCGAGGTGAATGAAGACATCGCAGAGAATAACGAAACACAACAGCCAGCCGATGTTGAAGAGCCTGCTAAGGAAGAAACGATAGAAGAACGTTTAGCATCGGCAGAAGCCAAAGTAGCTGAATTGCAAGATAAATACCTACGTCAGGTGGCTGAGTTTGACAACTACCGTAAACGCACAATTAAGGAAAAAGCCGAACTGATACTGAATGGTGGAGAGAAAACGATTACTGCCATCCTCCCTATCCTTGATGATATGGAACGTGCCTTAGCAAACATGGATAAGTTTGAGGATATTGCTGCAGTAAAAGAAGGTGTAGATTTGATTTTTCAGAAATTCATCAAAGTGTTAGGTGAACAGGGCGTGAAAAAAATTGAAACTGAAAATGCGGACTTCAATGTAGATCTTCATGATGCTATCGCACAAGTCCCTGCTCCATCCGATGAACTGAAGGGTAAAGTGATTGACTGCGTGAAAACCGGTTACACATTAAATGATAAAGTAATCCGTCATGCACAAGTGGCGGTAGGATTATAATTGACGACACATGGCTAAGCGAGATTACTATGAAGTTCTTGGCGTTGCAAAAAACGCTTCAGACGATGAGATAAAGAAGGCCTATAAAAAAATGGCCATTAAATATCATCCTGACAGAAACCCAGACAACAAGGAGGCCGAAGAAAAATTCAAAGAAGCAGCAGAAGCGTATGATGTACTGCGCGATCCGCAAAAACGTGCCCGCTATGACCAGTTCGGCCACGAAGCAGTGAATGGTGCCGGAGGATTCGGAGGTGCAAGTATGAATATGGACGATATTTTCTCCATGTTTGGAGACATCTTCGGCGGACATGGCGGATTCGGTGGTTTCGGTGGTGGCGGTAGAGCCAGAAAACCACAATATAAAGGTGGAGACTTGCGTCTGAAAGTAAAATTGTCACTACAAGAAGTAGCTACCGGTGTGACCAAGAAGTTCAAAGTCAAGAAAAAAGTAACCTGTAACCATTGTCATGGTAGCGGAGCCGAAGGAACAGGGGCAACTGAATCTTGTCCAACATGTCATGGTAGTGGCTATGTGGTTAAGACGCAACAAAGCATCTTCGGTATGATGCAAACACAAGGTGTATGCCCCACTTGTAATGGCGAAGGTACAATCATCAAGAACAAATGTAAGGTTTGTGGCGGAGATGGCGTAGTGAATGGAGAAGAAGTGGTTGAAGTGAAGATTCCCGCAGGTGTTGCTGACGGAATGGTGGTCAACGTATCAGGAAAAGGTCATGCGGCAAGAAGAAATGGAGTACCCGGTGATATTCAAGTATTCATTGAAGAAGAACCCGCAAAAGACCTCATTCGTGAAGACAATAATCTTATATATAATCTACTTTTAGACTTACCGACGGCGGTATTAGGAGGTGATGCTGAAATCCCTACTATTGACGGAAAGGTAAAAATAAAAGTAGAACCGGGTACACAACCCGGAAAAGTGGTTCGTCTTCGCGGAAAAGGTTTGCCCGCTGTGCAAGGCTATGGATATGGAACAGGTGATATTATTGTCAATATGAGTGTGTATATTCCCGAAACACTCAACAAAGACGAAAAGAATGCTTTTGAAGCAATGAAAAAGAGCGACAATTTTGAGCCGAGTTCATCCATTAAAGAAAAGATATTCAAGAAGTTCAGAAGTTATTTTGATTAAAAACTATAACTAAGCAAATGACCTACGACGAAGCCGTTGAATATTTGTATAATAGTGTACCTTTGTTCCAGAATGTCGGTGCAGGTGCATACAAAGAAGGATTGTCCACTACATTACTTTTAGATGAGCATTTCGGACATCCACACTTAGCATACAAAACCATTCATATCGGTGGTACAAACGGCAAGGGGTCATGTAGTCATACCATTGCAGCTATACTACAAGAAGCTGGTTATAAGGTGGGTTTATATACATCACCGCATTTAATTGATTTCAGAGAACGTATCCGTATCAACGGAAAAATGATACCACAAGAGAGAGTCGTGTCATTCGTCAAGGATGAACGCTCTTTTTTCGAACCTTTACACCCCTCTTTTTTTGAGTTGACCACTGCTTTGGCATTCAAGTATTTTGCCGAGCAGAAGGTGGATATAGCCGTAATTGAGGTGGGACTTGGTGGTAGATTGGATTGTACAAATATTATCAGTCCTACACTATCTGTCATAACAAATATCAGTTTTGATCATGTCCAATTTCTTGGTGATACATTAGAAAAGATTGCTTTTGAAAAGGCAGGTATCATCAAAAATAATATTCCTATAATCATAGGCGAAACTACAGAAGAAACAAAGCCTGTTTTTGTAACTGTCGCAAAGGAAAAACAAGCCAAAATACGTTTTGCCAATGAAGAAAAGGAAATTCTCGGTCACAAGAGAACGGCGTCTGGACTGTGCTATAACACTAAACATTACGGAACGATAGAAGCCACTTTGTCCGGAGAATGTCAAATCAAGAATACGGCAACCATCATTTGTGCGGTGGATGAACTAATCAGTCATGGTTTTCAAATCAATGAAAATCATATTAAAAATGGATTCTCTAAGGTGTGTGAACTAACGAATCTACAAGGAAGATGGCAAAAAATTGCCCACAAACCGACAATTATCTGTGATACAGGACACAATGTTGCCGGCATTGAATATATAGTAAAACAATTGAAGGAGCAAGAAGCCAAACAATTGCACATTGTAATGGGAATGGTGAATGATAAAGATATAAACAAGGTGCTGTCGCTACTCCCACCATCTGCTCATTATTATTTCACCAAGGCAAGTGTCAAGCGCGCTTTAAATGAAAACGAGTTATCTGTTCTTGCCTCTCATCATGGTTTGACAGGCAGCACTTACAAAGATGTACCTTCAGCTTATAAGGAAGCTATCAAAAACGCGCACGAAGACGACTTGATTTTTATAGGCGGTAGCACTTTTATCGTAGCAGATTTCCTCGCTTTTTTCGGGAGATAAATTTATTTAATTTTATTCTGCAAGATTTTCCATTATCTTTTTTAACTTTTTCTTTTGAGTTAAGAAAGATTTTATTTTAATTTGCATAAAGATTATTTTAACTTTAAATCAAAGGCCGATGAACACAGAAAATATTTGTGGCCTCAGACGTGAAGACTTTCAATCTGAGGTACAAGGAAAACAAACAGATTTATTTGTCCTGAAAAACAACAAAGGATGTGAAGTAGCCATTACAAATTACGGCGGAGCATTAGTGGCAATCATGGTTCCTGACCGTAATGGAAAAATGGCTAATGTTGTACAAGGACATGACAATATTGAAGAGGTTATCACAAGTCCGGAACCATTCTTGAGTACTTTGATCGGACGATATGGTAATCGTATATGCAAAGGTAAATTCACGCTTGAAGGCAAAGAATATTCCTTGGCTATCAATAATGGTCCTAACCACTTGCATGGTGGTCCTACCGGATGTCATGCACGTGTTTGGGATGCAGAGCAGAAAGATGCTCAGACATTAGTACTCAACTACACTTTCGCTGATGGTGAAGAAGGGTTCCCCGGTAATTTGGAAATGGAAGTTGTTTATACTTTTACAGATGAAAATGAGCTTGTTATTGACTATAAGGGAAGTACAGACAAAACCACCATCGTTAATATGACCAACCATGGTTTCTTCTCTTTAACAGGAATTGCAAACCCGACACCAACCATTGATGATTTAGTTTGCGAAATCAATGCTGACTTCTATGTTCCTATCGATGATACGTCTATTCCACTTGGAGAGGTAGCTTCTGTAACTGGAACTCCTTTTGATTTCACGACAGCGAAACCTGTTGGTAAAGATATTGATGCAGATCATATCCAAATCAAGCATGGTGCAGGTTATGACCACTGCTGGGTATTAAATAAGAAAGAAGTGGGTGAATTGAGCTATGCTGCTAAAATAACAGACCCGAATACAGGGCGTACTATGGAAGTTTATACGACTGAACCTGGTGTGCAGGTTTACACAGACAACTGGGCTACAGGTTATAAAGGACAACATGGCGCTACATTCCCAAAGAGAAGCGGCATCTGCTTTGAAGCTCAACATTTCCCCGACTCTCCTAACCGCCAGCACTTCCCCAGTGTTGTACTGAAACCTGGTGAAACTTACACTCAAAGAACTGTGTATAAGTTTGGTGTAGAAAAGTAATTATTTTTAAACATTAAATATTTAATAATATGAGTACAAAACAAACACCGAACTATACGTTCGCTTTAATTATCGTTATTGCGGTTTGCTTCCTTATTGGATTCGTTACCACAATGAACAACTCAATGATTGAGTTTTGCAAGAAAGCTTTTGACCTGAGCGATGCACAAGGTCAATTGGTTAACACAGCATTCTATGGTGCTTATGCCATGTCAATTCCATTTGGTTTTATGATGAGTAAGATTGGTTACAAAAAAACTTTGATTTTAGGTCTTGCAGTAGTTGGTCTTGGCTTTATCATCAACTGGGCAGCGATTTCTACCAATTTACAAGCTGACACAGCAGTTGTTTATGCTTATTTCTTGGGTAGTATGTTCGTTGTTGCATTGGGTATCGTTATGTTGCAATTGGTTGCCAATCCATACGTGATGGTACTTGGTGCGCCCGAAGGCGGTGCGTTCCGTATGACTTTGTCACAAGCATTGAACTCTGTAGCAACAACATTGGCACCTATTTTTATCGGTGCTGTTATCATAGGCGATCAAATACCTACTCCGGGCGCAGTGCCTGCACCTTATTTAGGTTTAGGTATCTTTACACTGTTGCTTTGTGTCATCTTGGTATTCTTGAAACTTCCTGAAATCAAGGAAGAAGAGCAAGCTGAAGCAGCCGGCGGCGTAGAAAAAGAATATAAGAGCAGTGTATTCAAATATCCTCATGTTTGGTGCGGTGCTTTAGGTATCTTCTTCTATATGGGTCTGGAAATCGGTATTCCGTCCATGCTACCTGCTTACTTTAAGGCAAATCCTGATTTGGGTATTACTTTGTTCGGTACTACTTATAACACAGCAACCGACTTCTTGACCTTCTATTGGGGAGGTATGATGGTAGGTCGTTTCATTGGTGCAGCCGTATTAAGTAAGTTCCAACCCCGCGTATTGTTGACATTCTGCTTGGCAGGTGGTGCGATTTGTGTTGGTACAAGTTTCTTGCTTTCAGGTATGGCGTCCGTATTATGCATGTTGGCAGCCGGATTGTTCCACTCAGTAATGTGGCCGTTGGTATTCAACCTTGGTTTGCAAGAGTTAGGTCCTCACACTAAAGCCGCTTCAGGAATTATCAATTTAGGCGTGGTAGGAGCAGCAACTTTAACTCCGTTGATGGGTCTTGTTGTTGATACTCCGTCATTAGGTGTAGGCGTGGCTATCTGCATGATGTTCATTTACTACTTGTATGTGGCTTGGTTCTGCTGGAAAGGTTCCAAAGTTGGATTGAAATAAATAAATATATTAACCTCAAAATATTACAATTATGAAATTAACAATAGATGATGTAAGAAGTCGTTTCATCAAACATTTCGATGGATCAACCGGTACAGTTTATGCTTCACCGGGTCGTATTAACCTTATTGGTGAACATACTGACTATAACGATGGATTCGTATTCCCAGGAGCAGTTCAACAAGGTATGATTGCCGAAATCAAGCCGAATGGTACTCGCAATGTCCGTGCCTACTCTATCGACTTGAAAGATTATGTTGAGTTTAACTTGGATGACGAAAAAGGACCTAGTGCAAGTTGGGCACGCTATATCTTCGGTGTATGCCGTGAAATGATGGCATTAGGTGTACCTGTAGAAGGTTTCAATACAGCTTTTGCAGGTGATGTACCTCTCGGTGCCGGCATGTCTTCATCAGCAGCTTTGGAAAGTGTATATGCATTTGCATTGAATGACATGTTCGGAGAGAACAAGATTGACAAGATGACTTTAGCAAAGGTGGGTCAAGCAACAGAACATAAGTATTTAGGTTGCAACTGCGGAATCATGGACCAATTTGCTTCAGTACATGGAAAAGCCGGAAGTTTGATGCGTTTGGATTGCCGTAGCGGTGAGTTTGAATATTTCCCATGGGAACCAAAAGGCTACAAACTTGTTTTGGTAAATTCTTGCGTTAAGCATGAGTTAGTAGGCTCTCCTTACAATGATCGTCGTAAGAGTTGTGAAAATGTAGCAGCTGCTATCAACAAGATTCACCCGGAAGTGAAGAGCTTGCGCGATGCAGACTATGCTATGTTGGAAGAAGTGAAAGATGTAGTATCAGCTGAGGACGCAATGCGTGCTAAATACGTTATAGGCGAAAAAGAACGCGTATTGGCAGTTTGCGAAGCTTTGGAAAAGGGCGATTACGAAACTGTAGGTCAAAAGATGTACGAAACTCACTATGGTCTGAGCAAGGAATACGAAGTATCTTGTCCTGAATTGGATTACTTGAACGACGTTGCACGTGAAGAAGGCGTAACAGGTTCTCGTATCATGGGCGGTGGCTTCGGTGGTTGCACCATCAACTTGGTAAGCGAAGAACTTTACGACAATTTCGTAAAAGTTGTAAAGACTAAGTTTAAAGAAAAATTCGGCAAAGAACCAGTTGTTATTGACGTGGTGATTGGCGATGGTTCAAGAAAGCTTTGCTAAAGCCAAATGAATATTTAATGGGAGGTTTAAACCTCCCATTTTTTTTATTCTTTTTTTGAAAAAAATAAGATTTTTGATGTTTTTAACGTAGTTAAAGCAAAAAAAGAAGTGTAACATGAACACCTTATGCACAAAAAAACATATATTTGTATTTTGTAAGGCATAATATGTTGCATGAACTTTTAATATTAAAATATTTTAATCTAATGGCCATGAAAAATGTAAAAAGAACTCTCTTAGGAATGGGTGTATTCGCGTTCCTATTGACATCTTGTGACTGTTCACAGCAAAAGTCTAATTTGACTCTATCAGGATTAGATGCACAAAAGTTTGAAACAATAGTTGACAGTACAAAA
>JAEIGA010007446.1_pt1 | contig 16631 bp, 11 predicted proteins | sample 9270691 | NCBI WGS metagenome assembly JAEIGA01 (sample SAMN17057246, study PRJNA624740) | gut metagenome | biome: biome; isolation source: fecal sample | host: Bos grunniens | place: China: Xizang | collected 2019
GATATAGTTGATTAATAAAGGACCCGTGCTCAATCGAGCGCGGGTCTTTTTTATGCAATAAGAATCCCCCTGATGAACGCTTCACCGGGGGGATATATTGTTATGAATTTACGAAAGCTCAGTTCTTCGACAGATACTCATCGATTCCTTTTGCTGCAGATTTTCCTGCACCCATTGCGAGGATGACGGTTGCCGCGCCTGTTACTGCGTCTCCGCCTGCGAAAACACCGTCTCTGGATGTCATTTCCGCTTCGTTAACGATGATGCCGCCGCGCTTGTTAACCTCGAGGCCGGATGTAGTCTTCTTGATGAGCGGGTTAGGTGATGTGCCGAGGGACATGATTACCGCGTCACAGTCGATAGTGAACTCGGAACCTTCAACCGGTACCGGAGATCTTCTGCCTGATGCGTCGGGTTCGCCGAGTTCCATGCGGATGCACTTGCATCCCTTTACCCAGCCGTTCTCGTCAGTAAGGATCTCAACAGGGTTGGTGAGAAGGTCAAAGATGATGCCTTCTTCCTTAGCGTGATGGACTTCTTCCTTACGGGCAGGGAGCTCTTCTTCGGAACGGCGGTAAACAACGTGGACCTCTGAACCAAGACGCTTTGCAGTACGTGCAGCATCCATGGCAACGTTTCCGCCTCCTACGATAACAGCCTTCTTTGCCCTCATGATAGGAGTTCTGGAGTCAGGTGAGAAAGCCCCCATGAGATTGGACCTCGTGAGATATTCGTTAGCGGAGAACACGCCCAGAGCCTGCTCGCCGGGGATATTCATGAAGCGGGGGAGACCTGCGCCTGAACCGATAAATACGGCGGAGAATCCTTCCTGTTCGAACAGATCGTCGATTGTAAGAGAACGTCCGATAACGCAGTCGGTAACGATCTCTACGCCCAATGCCTTAATGTTCTCGACTTCCTTTGCAACTACTTTGTCCTTAGGGAGACGGAACTCAGGGATGCCGTAAACCAATACGCCGCCTGCTTTGTGCAGAGCCTCGAAAATCGTTACGTCGTAGCCCATCTTTGCGAGGTCGCCGGCACATGTGAGTCCTGACGGGCCAGCACCTATGATGGCAACCTTCTTACCCTTCTTAACCATATCAGCAGGGAGCTGGGGCTTGATTCCCATATCCTTTGCAGTGTCAGCGACAAACCTTTCGAGACGTCCGATAGATACAGCCTCTCCCTTAATTCCTCTTACGCACTGTGCCTCACACTGTGTTTCCTGAGGGCAGACACGGCCGCATACTGCGGGGAGGGAGGAAGATAAAGAGATAACATTGTATGCTCCTTCCACGTCTCCTTCTTTGACCCTGGAGATGAAGCTCGGTATGTCAATTGATACAGGGCAGCCCTGTACGCAACGAGCGTTCTTGCAGGTGAGACAGCGGGAAGCTTCCAAAACGGCCTCATCCTTTGTGTAACCCAGGTTTACCTCATCGAAATTCGTAGCGCGGACCTGGGGATCCTGCTCAGAAACCGGTACTTTTTTCATTACATCTATATCCATTAGCCTTATTCTCCTTTATGAACACATTCCGCATCCGCCGCTGTGCGTGTCGCCTTCGGTGAGTCTTAACATGAGCTCACCTTCCTGTGTCTTATAGAGGCGTGAACGCTGCAGTGCCTGATCGAAATCAACCAGGTGACCGTCGAATTCAGGACCGTCAACGCAGGCGAATTTAACTTCGCCGCCGACAAGGAGTCTGCACGCGCCGCACATTCCTGTGCCGTCAACCATTATGGTGTTCATTGAAATGATCGTATGAATGCCGAGCTTTTTAGTGAGCTCGCAAGCGAACTTCATCATGATGACAGGTCCGATAACAACGCAGTGGTCATAGCGGATTCCTTCATCCCAGAGCTGCTGGAGTGCAACACAGACGTTGCCGTGGATTCCATAAGAACCATCATCAGTTGCGAAGTAGAGGTTCTTTGTAACGGCTCTCATCTCATCTTCGAAAATAAGGAGATCCTTGGTTCTCGCACCCTGGATGCAGTCGACCTCGACACCGTTATCGTGGAGCCACTTGAGCTGGTTATAAACCGGTGCGGTTCCTACACCGCCTGCGATAAAGAGTATCTTCTTTTTCTTGAGTTCTTCGATGGGAAGATCGCAAAGGTCAGAAGGATTACCCAGAGGGCCTACTACATCAGCAAAGCACTGGCCTTCTTCCATTCTGCTCATGCGCTCTGTCTCTGCACCGACTGTCTGATAAACGATGGTGATGATTCCTTTCTCGCGATCGAAATCACATACAGTGAGCGGGATTCTCTCGCCGTCTTTATCAGCACGGACGATAAGGAACTGTCCGGGCATTGCCTTTGCAGCTACAAGCGGTGCTACCACGTCCATCAGGAATACCTTGGGACCTAGCATCCTCTTTTTAACTATTTCAAACATGAACTTTGCTTCTCCTTATGGTTTATAAAACAATGGTCTTAACTTGCATGGTACAATACCAGTTCAAGTGTACATTATAATGCATTTATTTTTATTATTGTTTTTTAATTTTAAGGAAAATACTTCTCTTGTAAAGAGCACATTGGGGCAATCGGGGTGACCTGTCCTAAAAGATGTTACAATAAATAAAAGAAATCATCCGTATCACTGGGAGGTATCTTATGGCACAGCTTAATCCCGAGAAGAAAGTATTTGTCAGCTCAGTAGGGAAAGGCTTTAAGATCGTCGGATTCTTTTATCCGTCTTCTGCGCCTGAGATAAAGGGTGTTATTCAGATCTGTCACGGCATGGCCGAATATGTTGCCCGTTATGAGGAAATGATCGCGAGGTTCAACGAAGCCGGTTATCACGTCTGCGGAATGGATATGCCGGGTCATGGCCAGACTTATTATGAGAATAAGGATGCAGGTTTTCCCAAAGGATATTTCGGAGGTGCCAAGAATTCCTGGCAGGTACTTCTTACCGACGTAATGGGTTTCCATGAATATGCGGTGGAACGTTTTGGCAGAGACGGATTGAAATACATCCTCTATGGCCATTCGATGGGTTCTTTTGTTGTAAGGTCGATTTTCTCCACACCCAGATACAGCAAACGTTTTGACGGATTTGTTTTCTCCTCAACGGCAGGTCCGAATCCCGCAGTTGGTCTTGGAAAGTTTTTAGCCAGCGCGGCATGTGTTTTCGGAACGGCCAAAAAGCGCAATAAACTCTTAACTTACATTGCATTCGGTTCTTATACAAAGCGTATCGAGAATGCGAAAACCACTTACGACTGGCTGTCCACGATTCCTGAAGAAGTTCAGAAATATATCGACGATCCGATGTGCGGATTCTATTTTACGAGCGAAGGATTCAAGACTTTGTTCGGACTAATCAGCTTTATGCAGAGCGATAACGCTTACGCTCTGGTTCCGAACCGCCCCTGCATGTTTACATACGGCAGTGAAGACCCTGTCGGAAGCTATGGCACGGGCGTAGAGAAAGTAATCGAGAGAATGAAGGAGTCCGGTGCGAATATTAAAGTCAAGAACTACGGACCCTACCGTCACGAGATTCAGAATGAACCCGTGAAGGAAGAGTATTTCGCAGATCTTATTTCGTTCTTCGACGAAGTGCCTTTAGCCTAAGCTGATAATGAGCTCGTTGCCTGAGAACTCGATTGAAGTACCGTAACTGAGTTTCTCGGGTACGGATTCAGACAGTCCTACAACATTAAATACCCCGGAAAGAATAAGACGCTTATTTCCGCCGAGATTATTCGTGCGGACTGTTATCTTGTTTCCGGCTACTTCTGCGGTGATTACGCCTGAAGCCTGTCCGCCGACACCAAATACTTCACATGCAGCTGTTGAGCCGTTGCCCAGACCGAAACATGTGAAAGTAAGATTGTCGAGGCTGCCGATATTTGTCTGATTGTCATTTGTCTTGGTCGGGACAATGGAGTTGGGACGGACAAATACAGGTACACTGCCGGGAGTAACCTTGCGTGAGATGTATCTGGGGCCCTGGATCTTCTCGTGAGTCATGAAATCAGTCCAGATGCCTGAAGGAATGTAAATTCTTAATGTGTCGCCTGAAGATGTAACAGGAGCTACGAGGAGGGAAGAACCCAACATGTATTCAGAGTCAGCGAATACAGAAGAAGGCTCATTGGAAAAATCCAATCCCAATGTACGGATAACAGGTGTTCCGAAGTTAATGTTCTCGCAAATGCTCGAATAAATATAAGGAGACAAACCTGTTCTTATAGCACTGAATGCCTTAATGGAGTCAGTTGTTTTAGCATCTTCCAAAAGTTTAAGTGAGCCTCTGAATCTCGCGTGGGGAGTAAATGCAGCAAATGCTACCCAACGGTCAAAGAGCTTAGGGTCGATGAGATCTTTTGCAGGGATATCGATATTGATTCCGCCAAAGCCCGTAAGGTTATAAGAAATAGTATTCTTAACCGCGCTGCTCAGATCTGCATAATCAGGTGTCAGAGGGCAGAAGACATTTCTGTAAGGAGATCTCTGATCGCCGGAGCAGACAGCATCCGTAATTATGTATGAACCGAATCTGCCGTGTTCTCTTGCAGAGATATCGCACAGAGTGGAATTGATTATTCCTGTAAAGCCGGACAGACTGCCCTTCTTGCCGGATGCTTCTTCAAATACGTCTGTAAGCAGGCCCGTGTAGTCAGATTCAAATACATTGAATCCGTCAGCAGCCATGCTGTTGCATGAATTAACGAACCAGCTTCTTGCATCAGGGACATTTAAGTCAAGGAGTGCAAAACCGCCGTTGTCGCTGTCACAGATAACGGCTCTGCCGTCAGGGTAAGAGACGAAACAGCCTGAATCAAGGAGATCGGCGAACATAGGTGCCTTATCAGATATGAAGGGATTTACTGACAAGCCGAGTGTTATGCCGAGGTCGGTTACTGATTTTGCAAACGCCCTGACATCAGGGAATCTTACTGTATCCCATGTAAAACCGTATGGTGCATAATCAGGATGCCATGAATTTCCGAGCCAGATTTCCTTAACGTTTACGCCTGCTGCCAGAGCATTTCTCAATGCATCAACGATACCCTGTGCAGTGATGGTAAAATCGTCGTCCAATGCGAGCGCAATACCGCCTGTTGTATAGGAAACAGCGGGTGCGCGTCCGTTGAGCTGGTTATATGTTTCAAGGATCTGGGTCATTGAATCGTTGGCGATTACGCTGTATTCGATTTCTTCTCCCTCAGTCTCAAAGCTTAAGCAGGAGTTTTCAGAACCGACATCGAAAGTAACTGGACGGCTGGTATTTACGAACAGACCGTACTTCGAAGAAGAAAGAATAAACGGAATATGCTCGGTTCCGGGTACACGTGAACGGTCTTCGCACTTAACTGTCTGGCCGTTGCGGATAACAGATGATCCTGTTCCGCCTAATCCGTAGATTATCTCGCCCTGTCTTAAGTCGAAACTGGCGCCTGTGAATACCTCAGAAGAAACGGCATAGTTGTTCGCTGAACCTGCACCAGTCTTGTAGAAGACCGGCATATTAGCTGTCTGGCCCGCTATCTCAGTACCATAGTATAAGAATTTAATCGAGAATGTATTTTTATTTATATGAGCTTCGAGTGAACCGCTCTTAAAAACAAGGATATCTCCTCTGTCTTCAATCGAACCGGTTGCTGCCGGTCTTAATGCAATGACTGAAGTTGATTTTGCACGGGGTTCGGAAAGGTGATTGGAAACTTTTACCGAGATGATATTTGCAACGGGTGAGAACAGTGAGATCGAAACGCTTCCCTTGCCGTCTTTGAAAACTGCTCTTCCGCCAGTCAGTGCTTCTGTATATTCCTGACAACGGCATCCGATCTTAAGTGTGTTGTCTTCAAAATAAACGGAGTTGATCTGATAAGGTTTTCTCGTAAATAACATATTTTCCTCCCCCAAAGCGAGCGTGCGCTTATAATAAACAAAAATATTATAACCATAACTAATGTTTCAATTATTTCGAGAATATGACACTTTGGGGTTTGTTATAATCAGATTATGAGTATTGATAATCGCGAAAGAACGATTCAGGCAAACAGGATTCCTGACTATGTGAAAAAGATCTTGAAACTGATCTGCGACTCCGGTTACAGCGCTTATGTGGCCGGCGGTGCCGTTCGCGATATTGTTCTCGGAAGAAATCCCCATGACTACGATATCGCGACTTCAGCCCGACCTGAAGATACCGTGGCTGTTTTAAAAGGAGCGGGGATAGATTATTTCGATACCGGGGCAAAGCACGGTACCATCACGGCCATTACTCCGGAAGGAAACATAGAGATTACAACTTTCAGGGAGGACGGGGCATATTCTGATCTGAGAAGACCGGATGAAGTCGTCTTTAAGACAACGATTGAAGACGATGTCAGGAGAAGGGATTTTACGATAAACGCGATGTATATGGATTCCGACGGCAGGATATTTGATCCTGAAGGCGGAATCGGAGATTGCGGTGATCACCTGATAAGAGCCGTTGGGGAACCGGAGAAGCGCTTTGGCGAAGATGCGCTCAGAATACTGAGAGGGTTGAGATTCAGTTCAACATTCGGGTTTGACATTGAGAAGAATACACTTAGTGCCATGGAAAAATGCGCCGGTGAGTTGTCCGATATCTCGGGCGAACGCATCGCAAGCGAACTGACGGAAATAGTTACCGGGAAATATGCGCCGCAGGCAATAAGAACCGGATGGAAGATATTAAGTGTCATCATTCCGGAAATCGGCATTTGCCACGGGTTCGACCAGAAATCGCATTATCACGACCAGGATGTTCTCGAACATACTCTGAGTGTATTAAATAATATTCCTTATATTGAAGGCCGGGGCCGCGATCCTGAACTTGCGCTGGCGGCGCTTTTCCACGATTTGGGTAAGCCGGAGTGTTTTGTAATGGATCAGAATGGGGTCGGCCACATGAAGGGACACCCCAGAGTCAGTTCGAAGATAGCAGAACGTGTTCTCAATGAACTTAAATATCCCAGGCAGATAATCCGGAATGTGTATCTCCTCGTAAATCTTCATGACACTTACGTCAATGCCGACAGAACAGCGGTTCACAGATTTATGAGTGAATATCCTGAGGAAATAATGGATAAGCTCCCCATATTGCAGAGGGCCGATATCCTTGCTCATTCCCATTTGGGACAAAAACGTCTGGAACATCTTCAGGCTATTACGGATATCAGCAAGGAACTTAAAGATTCGGATGCCGTTTTCAAGATAAAAGATCTGAAAATTGATGGAAATGATATTATAGAATCAGGTGTTCCCAAAGGTCCTGTGGTAGGCGAGATTTTGTCAGAGTTATTTGAACGGTATATTGACGGAAAATGCAGTAATACTAAGGCTTCTTTGATAAACGAAGCCCGGAAAATCGCTTCGACAAAATGCGTTTAACACTTTGTTACATTTTGTTAAAACACCCCTTACAAAATAAATCTATTAGTGATTGAATTGTAAAAAGTAACTACCGTATAATTTTGTTATCAAAACAAGATCAAAAATCTGTTTCAAGGGTAAATCTATAAAAAGGGAGAGTGATCAATATGAAGAGAATTACAATCAGAAAGGGTGGCTTTACGCTCACCGAAATCGTTCTTGTTGTCGGTATCATCATTATTTTGTCAACGGCCGCATTTGCCGGTGTCGCAGTTACACTGAACAGGGCTGATACGATGAAATACAATCTGAGTGTTAACAACGGCAACAATTTCGAAGCCAGTGCATGGGTTACAGTTAAGAACCTTACTTATGGTGAAGGCGGATATCTTACTCAGGCTACATATGAACCTGAAGATCCGACAGCTCCTTCTGAATCAAATGGTCCTTCTGAATCAGTGGCTCCTGAAGATGTTGTTGAATACGATGCAGTTGCCAACTCAGAGATTCAGAATCTTCTTGATGCAGGCGTTTCACGTAAGGATATTTGGGTTATCAGAGATGCGAACGGCAATATCACCGGTTGGAAATGGTATAGCGACGGAGACCCTGAATTGTCCGGTGATCTTTCTGACGAAGCTAGGGCCAGCATTGCTTCTCACAGAATAACTGAAAGACCTAAGAACACAATTACCGCAACAAACGGCAATAATAACAACAATAATAACAACAATCAGCAGCAGTACCAGAATTACGAAAATTACGACAATAACAATAATAACAATAATAACAACAATAACAACAATAACAACAATAACAACAATAATGGTGGTAACACAGCGTTATCTGGTGATGTTATTGGCGAAGGAAAGAACGCAAGTGGAAGCACTATTATAAATGACCATAGTGGACATTGGCAGAATAAACTGACTTTTGATAAGAACGTTAGTAAAGTAGTTGTTGTTACTGATGGTTCAAATGTTCAAGTTGATTACCAGGGTCAGTACTCTGCAAAATATATTGGTGACAACAAATGGGAAATTACAATTAGTAATTATGGATGGGAATCTGGAACAAATTCTCTTCCGCTTCATGTTGAGGGTGCTACAGAGCTGTATATAGATTCTTATGAGTATAAGTAATAAACTCTGGTTTCTTATAAGTCGGGCGTTCGACATGCAAGTAATACATTTCAATAAAGTGACTTCACTTTATATAGATCACCCTTGAGATGGGCTGCTCTTCGGAGCAGCCTTTCTTGTTATTGGGAAAAAAGGGAAATTCAGATTCCGTGAATCTGACGCTCTGCTTCAAGAAGAGCAGCAGTACTCTCAGATTTAGGATTGTTAAGGACATCAGTTGTCGTGCCTTCTTCGCAGATCCTGCCGTCGTGCATGACTATCAGTCTCGGACAGATCTGTCTTACGATGTGAATGTTGTGCGTGATAAGAAGGAACGCCGTATGGTGTTCACGGTTGATGTCTGTCATGAGCTTTAAGAGTTCAGCAGATGAACTGGCATCGAGCGATGAGAACGGCTCATCCGCGATGATGAGAGCCGGCTTTTGAATGAGACACATTGCAATCGCAATTCGCTGACGCTGACCGCCTGAGAGCTCGTCAGGACGGCGTGATAAGAATTCGGCAGACAGACCGCACTCTTCTAATACAGCGGTGATTCTTGCCATTGTATCTGTTCCTTTTGCAGCCTTGCCGGATGCCCTTAAGGCTTCTGACATGTGCCACTTAATATTATGTGAAGGATTAAGACACGATACCGGATCCTGGAATATCGCACCGATGCTTGAACTCTTTATCTTTACTGAACCTTCATGAGGCAAAAGTCCCAGAAGTGTTCTAATGAGTGTTGTTTTTCCGCTGCCTGAACCGCCGATAAGACCTAAGATCTCATTGGGATAGACATCGAGTGAAACGTCATGAAGGATATAGGTATCTTTCTTTTCGGCTTTTTTCTTTACGCGCTCGAAAAGCGATCTGCCATATCCGGCGGTTATTCCTTTCGCTGTGAGAACGGGGCTGGTTGAATAGTCTACCGTTGCAGGTTCAAGGCCGAGTATTCTCGTATCGAGTCTGGCATTGGTTAAGAGTTCAGCCGTATAGCTGTTCTTAGGGTTAGTCAGAATTTCTGATGCCACGTCTTTATCGACGATCTTACCGTCCTTCATTACCATAACGCGGTCGCAGAAGCCTCTTACGGCAGACAGGTCATGGGAAATGAAGAGAATAGTCATGTGGAGCTTGTGGCACAGATCCTTGAGCAGCTCCAAGATGGACACAGTAGTAACAGTATCCAGAGACGAGGTCGGTTCGTCGCAGATGAGAAGGCGCGGCTTCAGGAGTGCGGCACCGGCGATAAGAACTCTCTGGCGCTGTCCGCCTGAGAGCTGATGGGGGTAACGTCCCAATATCTCTACGGCATTCGTAAAACCGACGAGTTCCAACATATCCGTTATGGTCTTTTGGCGCATCTCGGAAGTCATGGAAGGGTCTTTATGAGCGGTAAGAATCTCTTCTAACTGCTTTCCGACTGTCATCAGAGGGTCCAAAGCAGTTGAAGGCTCCTGGAATATCATTCCGATGTCGCGTCCGAGCATAGCACGGCGCTCCTTGGGATCCAGGGCGAGCAGGTCATTACCTGCAAACTTAATGGAACCTCCGGTAATCTCAGCGTTCTCAGGCAGCAGACCAGCGATAGCGAGCGAGGTCATGGTCTTACCTGAACCTGAGTTACCGATGAGACCTAAGATCTCTCCGTCTCTGATACCAAAATCGACATCGTCCAGAACCGGCTTCGGATTTGGATTCTTCTTAGTCGGGAAAGACAGGGACAAGTGATGGACCTTTACGATGTGAATATGTCTGGTCATCTTTTGCCTCCTTTCGTGAGGCCGACACGAAGACCTTCAGAAATGAAATAGAGGCCCAGTATGTAGAAGACCAGCATCAGGGCAGGGAAGATGACGAGCCAGGGTGCTACCCTGATATATGCCTGAGCATCAGACAGCATCTTACCGAATGAAGCGTCAGGAGGCTGTACGCCAAGTCCCAGATAACTCATACCTGATTCGAACAGCGTCATGTTGGCAAGGCCGATTACGGTTGCCGGGAGGAGCTGCGATGTCAGGTTAGGGAATACGTGGAGCGCCATGATGCGCAAAGGCTTTACACCCATTATCCTCGCGTGCGTTATATAGTCGAGTTCCTTTATTTCCATGGTTCCGACACGGCAGACTCTCGCAAATGTCGGTGCGAAAACAAGTCCCAATGCCCAGATTACGTTTCCTACGGAAGGTCCGAAAACAGCTACTGCAACGAGTGCTAAAAGGATTCCGGGGAAACACATAATGCTGTTGCCGAACAGCATGATTCCCCTGTCGATTATTCCGCCATAGTAACCTGCGAGGACACCGGTGATGGTGCCGAGGATCAGTGCGATGCCGACGCCTGCACCTGAAATGAGCAGTGTGTATTTTGAAGCAGACATTACTCTGGACAGAACATCTCTTCCGAAATTATCGGTGCCGAACGGGTGCTCAAGACAAGGAGCCATAAGCTTTGATGCTGCATCAGTGGCATCAGGAGAATAAGGTGTCCAGAATAAGGAAATGATGAATGCAGCCACAACTATGCCGAGGAATATGAGTCCTGCAGTATAGAAGATGGAAGCTTCGGGGGATCTGTTTTTAGTCTTTTTCTGTTCCATAAACGATCCTCCTATTTGAGCCTGATTCTCGGATCGGCAAAGCTCGATGCGATGTCGGAGATAAAGTAGAGGATTACGGTTATGAACGCGATATAGAATACGATTCCGGATAACAGAGGGAAATCTCTTCCCTGGACAGCCGACAGCAGAAGACGTCCCAAACCGGGCAGATTAAATACCTGCTCAACAATGAGGCTTCCGCCCAAGATGTCTGACATGATGATGGAGATTATCGTTATCGATGAAACGTTTGAATTCGGAAGAACGTGACGGATCAGGATCTTAAAATCAGACAGTCCGTGGCTTTTGGATGTTCTGACATAGTCAGATGACTGCTGCTCGATTATGGATGATCTTAAGAACTTGAAGCTCATTGCTATCTTCGGGAGTGCTATAGCAAAAGAAGGCAGGAGCAGGCAGCCGATATATCCGAAGAAATCATCGGAGGGCTTTACATAGTTACCTACCGTAAGAAGTGAGAAAACAGAACTCGCCAGAAGGATCAGGAGGAGCGATGCGACATAAGGCGGGATCGCAAAAAGGATATGTCCGATGACTGAACAGATCTGATCTCCCAGGCGTCCTGGTTTTCGTGCACTTAAAATAGCCAGAGGATAAGATACGATAATTACCATGATCATGGCAATCGCGCTCGTGCCGAGAGTAACGGGGAGTCTCTGGGCAATTAATTCACTGACGTCGATACTGTATGAATAAGACACGCCGGGATTGAATGTAAATATTCCCAGGAGCCATGAGAAATAACGGGAAACGAGGGGTTTGTCGAGACCCAGTTCCGCACGGAGCAATTCAACCTGGCTATCTGACGCATTAGGTCCGAGCATTACACGGGCAGCATCTCCGGGGATGACGGAAAAGGCAATGAAAACGAGTAATGACACCACCAGAAGTGTCAAAATCAGCTCGATGATCTTTCCGATAATATAACCGGATTTGCTTTTCAAAACCCGTCTCTCCTTTATTAGTGAATTAAAAATTCATTATATATGGTTTTTAATAAAAATAACAATCAGAACTATATGGATCAGGGCCCCGAACCTAATTGGATCGGAGCCCTGAAGATATTTACTTAAGTTGGAATCCAAAAAATCAGTTTTCTACGAGTTTAACCTGTGACATATCCTGAACGTACATCGGATATACGTGATAGCCTTCAAGTCTGGTAGATACGGCTGTTATTGTTGTAGGATCCTGAATGTATGCAGAGCATGCATCCTCTGTGAGAACAGCGAGAACCTGATGATAGAGCTCTGTTCTCTCGCTCTCGTCTGCAGTTAACGGGATCTTCTTTAAGAGCTCGTCAACTTCAGGGTTGGAGTAGTTGATGAAGTTACCGTCAGCTGTTGAAGCATAACGTCCTACTACATCGTAAGGAGCATATGAGCTCGTAAGAGCGATAACTGTTGTCTCGTACTGACGGCCTGCATATACAGACTCAAGCCATGTAGCCCAGTCAACCTGCTTGATCTCCATGTTGATGCCGATAGCCTTGAGTTCTGAAGCGAGCTCAACTGCTGTATTAACGTGGATGAGGTAAGAAGAAGGTACTGTGCATGTAATGTCAAAACCGTTCTCGTAACCGGCTTCAGCCATAAGAGCCTTAGCCTTCTCAACATCCTGATCGAAAGAACCGTCGAGTGAAGTATCGTAATAGCTTCCCATTGCAGGGCTCATTGCTGTAGCGAGCTCAACGCCGGCACCATCCATAGTAACGGAGATGATGTCTTTTCTGTTGATGGCATAGTTGATAGCCTGACGTACTCTTACATCGTTAAGAGGTTCAACTGCATTGTTGAGAGCGAAGATCTGAACCATGTTGGAGCCATTTGATTCAATGTTGTACTTAGCAGGGTCGAGCTGGTCTGCACGGTCCTTTGAAAGGTAAGGGAAGATGTCGATGCTGCCGTTAGCGAGCTCTGTAAGACCGGCATCCATATCAGCGCAAACCTTGAAAGTAACCTTATCAAGGTAAGGAAGACCCTTCTGCCAATAGTTGTCATTCTTAATGAGAATTACACTCTGACCGGGTGTGTAGGATTCGAACTTGAAAGGGCCTGTTCCGACAGGAGCCTTCTGGCAGTTGTCATATCCTTCGGGAATGATGCCTACAGTAAAGAAGCTCAAGAGCTCGCTGTTGCCTGCTTCGAGAGTAACCTCAACACGTCCGTCAGAAGTTACCTGTACGTCAGTAATGGAATCGAGCTCTGATACCAGTGCTGTGCCGTCCTGTGTATCCAAAAGACCTGCAGCGCGCTTGAGTGAATAAACAACGTCATTTGCGTCAAAATCAGAACCGTCGTGGAACTTAACGCCTTCTCTGATCGTGAATGTATATACAGATGCGTCAGCTGAGATCTCAACGTCTGTTGCAAGGCAAGGATTAAGGTTACCTTCATAATCGAACTTCATGAGTCCTTCGTAAACGTTGAAAATAATTTCTTCGTCACCTGCCGCAACAACTGTGTGCGGATCGAAAATGCCGGGTTCCTGAGTGATACCTACTACGGCATTGTTGTTGACGTCAGCCTTCTTTGTACATCCGGCAATTGCAGTTGTTCCCAACGCGAGAACGGATGCAACAACTAATGATTTTTTAACAGATTGGTGCATTTGTACCCCTCCCATAAAACAGTTAATTCATTATATGTAAGGGGGGCATTGGCTTATATATGACAACGCACACAAAAAAGAATGGCCATACAACACCTGTCTTTCTGAAAATTAACTAAAAATTTATAAAATCCATTTGAAGAAAAGATAATAATTTCAGGCGTGCTGGTATATAATATGCATATTATTTTTGCATGCAGCCCGTTCTGCATGTCTATCTAGGAGAGTCAACGTATGAAGAAGTGTCCGGTTTGCGGCGTAATGATGGGTGACAATGTTGCCCGTTGCTCAATGTGCAAATATGATTTCCAGAAGGCTTCACAAGGCAACAACGAAGAGGCTGCTGCTGAAGCTAAGAAAATCCTTAACCAGAAGCAACAGGAGAACATCGCTCGAGCAGAGGCAAAGCGTTCCGAGGAAGAAAAGAGAATCCTTGAAGCCCTTGAAAAGTTAAAGACCGATTATGCGAACATGCAGAATCAGTTCGAGACAGAGAAAAATAAACTCGATAAGGAATTTACAACATTCCAGAAGAAAAAACTCGAAGAGAAAACCGCACTTGAGACCACAGTAGAGACAATTCGTGAAGAAGTAACTGAGGCCCGCGATAAGCGTGATGCTCTCCGTAAAGAAGCCAGCGAGATGATCGAGAAGGCTAAGAAGGAGTCCCAGAAAGAGCACGACGATATGATTGCTGCTGCCAAGATTGAGCAGGAGAAGATCTACGAAGAGACCCAGAAGCAGACAGAACAGATTGCTGCTCAGGTTGAAAAAGAATATGCCGAGGCTATGGCAAAGAGAGACGAAGTCATTGCACAGGCAAAAGAAGTCCAGGTTATGATGGACAATGCAGACAAACTCATTGCCGAGAAGGAAAAAGAGGTTAAGGCTGCAGAAGATAAGATCGTTAAGCTTGGCGAAGATTACGAGAAAGAAAGAGCAAGACTCGAAGAAGAGAACAAGAAGATTGCCGAGAAGCAGGCTGCTGAAGTTCTCAAGATGAAGGAAGAAGCAGAGCGCGACAGAGATAAGGCTAATGCTGAGAAGGAGAAGCTTATCGCTGAGGCTCAGGCTGAGAGAGATCAGATCATCGTCCACCTTGAAGAGCGCAACAAGCAGGCTCAGGCTGAACTCGATGAGATGACAGAGAAGGCTAAGGCTGTCATGAGCGAAGCTGAAGCTGCAGCTGCAAAGCGTGATGAATTGGCCGCTGAGATCGACAATTTCAATAAGGAAGCAGCACAGCAGCAGAAGGATCTCGACGATACACTCAAGCAGGCCAGAGAAGAGCTTGAGGATGCAGAGAAGAGAATGAATAATGCTGAGAAAGCTTGCAAAGAATATCAGCAGCAGTCAGAAGATATCCAGGATCAGATCAAGGGTCTCCAGGCAGAACTCAAGGAAGCAAAGGTCATCATTGCTGACTCTAAGAATGCCACTGTTCTTGCAGAGGCAGCTGCACAGGAGATCGTTCTCAACGCAGAAAAGCAGTCAGTATTCCTTAAGCAGGCTGCATTGAGCGAGAGTGAAAAGGGTCAGATGTTAGACCAGCTCGCAGACAAAGAGAACATGATCCAGGAATTAAATAAGAAAATCGAGGAGAACGAGATGGAGAAGGCTGAGCTTGAGAAAAAGCTTGCTGCATTAGACAGCGCAGTTGCAGATTTGGAGAAGAAGGTCAGAGCAGGCGGCGGTGCCGGCGGCCCGATGGAGTATTCCGTTGAGACAGTTGAGCACAACAAGGCTGCTGAAGTTAACGTTGATGCCCTTACAAAGCTCCTTAAGAAGAAGGCAGCTGACGGTTGGACACTCGTATCCACAATTGATGACGACGGCGGTAAGCTTATGTCTTCAATGGGCGGATCTTCCGAAGCTACTTCATTGTCTTCACTGGCATCCAGTCCTTTCGATGCGAAGGAAGACAGATTGGTACTTATTTTCGCCAGACCTGCTAAATAATCAGTCAAAAAGCTATTGATAAGACCGGCTCACCAAAAGGGCCGGTCTTTTTTTGTGCAGTTTTTCCTAGAATTAACCCTCAAAAACACTTGACAGCCCGAAAATTATTATGCACAAAAAAGTTTTCGAGCGGAGATATTTTTTTGTGGAAATCGCATATCAGATACCTTATAATTAATAGGTATTTATTTTTGTCTTCGAAGGAGGAAATGACTGATGGAAAATTATTCCGCAGATAAGATTCGCAACATCGCGTTGTTCGGACATGTAGGTTCCGGCAAGACGACCTTAGCTGAGGCTATTCTCTATTACACCAAAGCTATTAATCGTCAGGGCCGGATTAACGATGGTAATACCACACTCGACTACGATCCTGAGGAGATCAAGAGACAGATGTCAGTAGGCCTCTCTGTTGCCTGCTGCGAATATAAGGGAAGCAAGATTAATATCATTGATACTCCAGGTGACTTCGACTTCCTCGGAGAAGAGATGAGCGGAATCAGAATCGCAGATTCCGGCGTTATCATGATCTCGGCTAAGGGTGGTACATCCGTAGGTTCCGAGAAGGCAATCAGACTCCTGAACGGCAAGAAGGTTCCTTTCCTTTTCTTCATGAACAGAATGGATGAGCCTAATGCTGATTTCGAAGCTGTAGCAGCACGTATGATGGAGCGTTACGGACCTTCAGTTATCCCGCTCTCTTTCCCTATTATGGAAGACGGCAAGATGACAGGTATCGTTGACGTTATGAACCGTAAGGCTTTCTCTATCGATAAGGCTACAGGTAAATTTGTTGAATATCCTCTTCCTGAACAGTACAACGAGAGAGTTGACGAGCTCCAGGAAAAGGTTAACGAAGTAGTTGCAGAGGCTGACGATGCACTCATGGAGAAGTTCTTCGCAGGTGAGAAGTTCACTGAAGATGAATTCCGTCATGGTGTACACGC
>JAEIGA010007447.1_pt1 | contig 16631 bp, 14 predicted proteins | sample 9270691 | NCBI WGS metagenome assembly JAEIGA01 (sample SAMN17057246, study PRJNA624740) | gut metagenome | biome: biome; isolation source: fecal sample | host: Bos grunniens | place: China: Xizang | collected 2019
CTATGTGATTCTCACCTTTAATTTATAATTATCCTAAAAAGATTTTTTATATAAACTCTACATGCACTTCTTTCAGAAATTTCTCTTCCAGCTGCTTTTCAATCCTTTTAATCACGTTTCGGCGTATTTCCAATTCCACGGGCAAGGATGGGTCTTGGTGTGCCTCGTTGATTTTTGTTCCTATAAGGAAATGAATGCAATCGCTCTGCATCAGCAGGTTGAATATATCGTGAGCCGGAGTTTTGTTGCCTTTTATATCCGATGCACCTTTGCGTTCCAACAGCTCATTCAGCTTGCCAAGCGTAAGAATACCTTCGGTTATCAAATCGATACCTTTCATTATCGATGCCGGCGGCATATCGGGCGAAAGGTTTGTAAGAGGCACTTCGATAGGCTCGTTCAATTGGCGGGATATAATTTTGGAGGTGGTTCCACCGCAGATTATCTTCTTTCCGTCGAAATCCCGTACCACATCGCCCAAATATTTATCCTTAGCTTCGTCAAACGGAGGGCCTGAACACAACAACAAGCGACGTGGGCTACGTATATATACACAAGCGCAGGTAATATCATCCTTAGACTTGTATCCATCGTTGAATACTGCACGGGTAACGATGTCGTGAGCAAGGTCTTGTGCCGATATTGTTGGGTTCTGAGCTATTACATTTTCGGCATATGCTGCAATTCCGTCAACACCCCAACCGAAAGGCATATTAGCACTGCTTATACCCATACCAGATTGCACAACGCCGTCGGAAAACATTATTAAACGATCACCAGGCTTGAAATTGATATGACTTATATATACGTTGCCTACAGGCGGATGTTCCTCGTCGGTAAAGGTATAATCCACATCCATCAGGTCCTTATCTACATCTATAACCTTACCGTTGCGGATTAGGAGGAATGGAGGATTGTCGTATTCCACCACCTTTCCGGTTCCTGTAAGGGCATCAACATCGGCAATGGTAAATGTGGAATAACTGATGTTTCTCGACGAATCTATAGGTAATGTATTCTTGATAATATTGGCAGTACGCACCACAGGTTCGTTTCGCAGGCAGAAATTCAGTGCCATTGAGGCAGTCATTGTAGATAGTATATTGGCTCTTACGCCACTACCCAAGCCATCGGAGAGTACGCATACCAATCTGTTTTCTTCTTGCATCTTTCGCGACATGAAGGTGTCGCCACAACAAAACTTACCGTTTTTGTTTACGTTATACACTCCTACCTCAAAGAAGTACTGCAAGTGCATTCTATCTTTTTTCTCACTCATGGCAATGCTTTATTTTTTAGTTTCGTCGTGCGATTCCACAATAGAGTTGAGCATTGTTTCGGTAAACGAGGCGTTTTCGCCTAATAGGAATGCTATTTGTTGAACTACTTTTAGGTTTTCTAATATAACCTCACGGGTACGATTTATAACCAAATCTTTACGCACTTCAGGCTCGTGCATATTTTGCACTATTCCGCATACAGTCTTTCCGGCTTGTATTGTCATTACCGACACGTTTAGGTACTTATCGTTGTAGCGTACATCTTGCTCCAAATGGTCGTTACCATTCTTCAACACCTTTTCAAACAAGTATGCAAAAGGTATAAGTTTTCTTGCATCGGCACCTATTAGATTTGGAATATTTTCGTGTATAAACATTGCATCTTCGCCCAATATTTTTATAAACTTTTCATTAGAATCCACTATTTGCATATCATCGTTTACAATCACAAAGCCGTATGGAATCTTACGCAACAAAATGTTGGTTTGATTAGATGCCACCGAACGCATAAAGGATATACACATCGAACTTTCGGCACGGCCATCAATAAGAGCCTTAGCAAACTCTCGACAATTGTCATAACCACAACCCGAACAATTAAGTTCGGCTTGTTTGGAAAACTTGTTTACCGAATGTAAAGCCTCTTCAATCTTTGCTTCGGGATATTCCATAACGGGAGGTGCCAATATAGAATCAAAAGAGTTGTCAACATTTATACCTTCAAACAAACGTAAGTTTTCTTCCACTGTTGGCATCTTTTGGTCTTTCTTGAGCGACGAAAATACTTTGATTCGTTTAGAAGCCACTGATTTCTCTTCCAATGTTCCGGGTCCTTTCACACAACCTCCTTCGCATATCATCAATTCTAAGAACAACTTACCCGACACATCAAAACGATCCGAATCTTCTATTATCTCTTTAATATTTTTCACTCCCGAAAATGTCATATAAGACACAGGACTATTGTTGTTGTTGATACTTGCCACCTCTTCGCTCTTAATCATATTGGCAATCATACCGCCATCAACAGGGAAAAGCCTACCCTTGTTGGCACGTTGTGGTATAAACACATCGTTTTCGGTAGGGTTGGTAAAATCAAAATCTACCCCAAACCAATCCATCATCTCCACAAATTCCTTGTAAGTGAGAGCATAGTCGATAACCGAAGCATTCATATCACTCTCTTTCTTTTTGGCAATACATGGTCCTACAAACACCACCTTACAACCAGGATATTGCTTTTTCAACATCTTGCCATGTGCTATCATAGGCGTATCTATGGGTACCAACAAATGTTTCTTTTCAGGAAAATATTTGCATACATAATGTACTGCAGCAGTACAGCATGAAGATATATATACTCCATTATCTTGCTTATCCAACCATGCTTTGGTAGCTTCTGAGACTTTTTCAGCTCCCAATGCAGTCTCCGACACACCAAAGAAGCCCATTTCCTTGGCCGCAGCAACAAATGTTTCTTCGCCTACAGTGGGAAATTCCGATATATAACTAGGTGCCAACGATATTATCAGCTTCTCTTTGTTTTGCAGTGCTGTTATTATCTCTTGACTATCGTCGCGAATCTTTTTGGCTTTTGCCGGACATATTGTAATACAATGCCCGCAATAAGTACAATATTCATAACGAACAGAAGCACTCGTATCTTCTATCTTTATTGATTTTACAGGACACTCTTTTATACATTTATAGCAATCCTGACAATTATTTTTTTCAGTATATAACGGTTCTTGGCGATCTGACATAACGATGTTGTTTGTTTAATGTTTAAAGACTAATATTTAAAGTCAAAAGCTATATTCTACTTTAAACTAAGACTCTTATCTTTTTTAGTTGATCGAAACTAAACAAAATTTTCGTGCAAAATACGCTTAAGTTTAGATTCATCTATTTCAAAATATTCGGTATCCCCTATTTGAATAACCGGTCCTTTACTACAATTGTCGCTACATAGCTGACCTTTAAAGGTAATTTTGTTGGTCAAATTATGTTCATTTAAATACCTTTTTATTATCTCAACATAGTTCTTATTACCACGTGCAAAGCACGAACTACCCATACAAATAACTATTTCTTTATGGTTTTCCATTGTATTTTATATCTTTATTTCACTATATTTCAATATTTTCACTTACTTTTGAAACAAATCACAAGTGCTACAAATATACATTTTTTTCGTGATAATAATGTTAATACATCGAAAAATAGGAAAAAAATACAAGAAGTATAAAAAAGTTATGAATAAGTACAAGTGCTCAATTGTTGCTTGCAATCCTACGACCTAAAACAATTGATAATTATAACCCGTCGAATGAATTAAATTATATATATACTCTACTTTAAATCATTTTATGGTGAAATATTGTAACTACACTGAAATAGTATTAGGCAACCTCTAAAAATTCCACATTTCAGTAAAATAGAAGAATTCTTCTTTAAACTTTTGCGTGCTTTACGTTTTTTACCGAAATCTTTCTATTAAAATTCCGCAAATCATCTTCAAAGCATTTTTTAGAAATTGCCATTAATTATTGGATATATAAGCTTAAAAATCTCTCGTAGCACAGCCCGAATTTCCTCCCTATACAAATATTACTATTAGGCGAAGCCAGTTTATCTACCTCGTGATACAAACCGATTCCACTACCTGAAGTATTTTTAATTTGTATTTCGAACATCTGTTGCAACATTCCAATTTATACATATAAATATTACCGAATTTAATTAATTCAACCAACGAGAAATTATAATGTGAAAAAATTATCATTAAAATTTAGAAGATATAATTTTCGTGTGGCACGTGTAGTAGCTGTATATAGCCATCGCAGGTACTCTACATCCATAACCCCATCAGGTAAATAACCTTGATCTACAAACACTACTCCCCACTGTCCTCCTTGTGTTTTATGGCAAGTAAGTGAATATGCAAATTTTACTTGCAATGCATTATAGTATGGATTTGTTTTTAGCATCTTAAGTCTGTCAGATTTTTTAGGCATATCGACATAATCCAACATTACTTCTTCAAAAAGTTTCTTCGACTCTTCATCGGTCAATGCAGGAGATTCGCTCATCAATGTATCAAGCATTATATTACAATCTAAATCTGCCATATCAGGATAATCAACAAATCGAAGTGTTACTTCAACAAATCGAAATCCATAGAGTTCATGATATTTCCTCACTTGCATTACCTCCACAATATCACCATTGGCAATAAAACCCATTTCAGAATCATTATCAAGCCAATAATAGTTATTTTTTACCACCATAAGAAAATCGCCGGTATTAAGCTCACCTTCGTGGAAAAGTATCCTATTACGTATCTCTCTATTAAAAATATTAGCACGCTTGTTTGTTCGACAAACCACAACCACATCACCTAATTCGTTCTGACTATATTCCCTATTCAAATACTCCTCAAGTTCTACACCCGTTATACGGTCAACATCTACAAAGTTCTTTAAAGAAAATAACGACTGTGATACCTTTTCATTTTCGCCAATATAGTTTCTTATAATTGTACTATTGACCAATATACCTGATTGTAAATTTTGTCTAACCACATCATGCATTTCACACTCATATACGTTCAGTGCAAAAAAAGTTTGAAGCATATCGGCATCCAATGCCGGACTTATATTAGTACCTATAGGAGGCAACTGTGCCGTATCACCAATAAACAATATCCGACAATGATCTCCTTCAGCAACATAGTCTAACAAATCATCGAGCAACGCCCTATTATGTCCGCCCAAAGTATCAGTATTCCCTATCATCGAAGCTTCATCGACAATAAAAAGAGTGTAGCGATGTTTATTTATAGCACGCATAGTCCGCATAATACCATGCTCATCTGTTGCTGTAAAATATATTTTTTTGTGTATTGTATAAGCCTTCTTACCCGAATAATTTGACAAAACCTTTGCAGCCCTACCTGTAGGGGCCAACAAAACTGTTCTCAACCTTAAATATGGCAATATTTGAATAAAAGCACTTATAAGTGTTGTCTTTCCCGTACCTGCATAACCTTTAAGCAGAAATACAGACAATGGATCAGGGTCATACAAAAACGATACCAACAACTTACAAGCTTCCATTTGACTAGGTGTAGGCTCATGGGCGAAACCTGAAAATATAAGTTGCTCTACTCGTTCCCCTACTGTCTGCATATTACTCGTCTTTTTCAATAAAAAAGACGACTTGTCCAGATACTCCGAACAAATCGTCTTTTATTGTTCATTGAAAACTTGTATTCTCAATCCAACCTATACTTATTCTTGTGCAGGTTGTTGTGTTTGAGGCATAGGCACCGCACTAACAGGAATAGATACATTCTCTGTTGATACTTCTGTTTTCAAACCTCCCTCAGAATCAACATTGACATTTCTAGGAATGGCAATAGTAGCAACCAAACTCAATACCACCAATGCAATTGCCAATACCCATGTTGCTTTTTCCAAAAAGTCGGCAGTCTTGCGCACTCCCATAATCTGATTTTGAGACGAAAAATTTGCAGCTAATCCACCTCCTTTAGAATTTTGTACCAAAACAACTAATGCCAACAAAACACAAGTCAGCAAAATAAAACTTACAATTACTCTGTACATTTCTCTATTATTTATTATTTTCTATTTTACTTTTCAATACTTCAATTCGATTTGCAAAGATACTCTTTTTTTCGGGATATTTCAGCATTAATTTTTCGTATGTAACCATAGCCTTATCCAATTTACCCTGCTTTTCAAATATAACTGCAAGAGTTTCAGTAACTACCTCATCTTTTTCCGAAACACTTTTTTTACCTAATTCTTCGATAGAAAGTCGTTCATTTGAAGGATTTTTTTGATTTTTATCACCTTCTGATTCCAAAAATTTCTCAATTATTACACTTTTTGGCGCAGTTTTAAAGGATAAAACATCTTGGTACGAATTTATAGCCTCCATAACATCAAACTCTTCATCAGACACTTCACCATATTCCTTTTTCTTTACCTTTTCTATTTGTTGTTTCAACCGAATATCCTCTTCAGTAACTATTTCGGTTCTCTGCACATTGGCGAGCAAATTTTCCAACATATTACTATCCAACAAATGCAACGATACACGATCACAAAAACGCTCTCTCCAATTGTATATATTTACAGCCTTATCACTCAACAAATCTAAAGTTTGCAATATAGAACAATATGGATACTTTGTTTTTTCCGATTGAATATCTAATTTATCAGACAACGTGTACCTATTTGGATTATTTACATGACGATAAAAAGTGTCTTTTTCCATGTTTTACAGAGTTTCAATTATGAATACCTATCAGTTTTTCGAAGTGCAAAGGTACACTTTTTTTTTTATTTTACAAAATGAAAAACATATCAAATATAAAACAGACTGATTATCAATAAATATAAAATACAAAATAGCATTTCTAGATATAAAAGAAAAAGTTTTTTTTCATTTATTGTTTGTCATATCATTTTTTTTTTGTAATTTTGCAACTTCAAAAATTAAAGAAAAATGAAGAGAACATTTCAACCATCACGCAGAAAGAGAGCTAATAAGCACGGTTTTCGTCAAAGAATGTCGACAGCAAATGGCCGTAAAGTTTTAGCTGCTCGCAGAAAAAAAGGCAGAAAGAAACTAACTGTTTCTGATGAACGATAGAGTTTAATTTTCTTTGGCGCCAAAAAAGAAAATATAGCCTTTAAAGGAAAAAGAGGATTTCAAAATTTTGAAATCCTCTTTTTATTTATAACGTTAGCTCTTCTCCTTCTTTATTTAGAAAAACATATTCTAATAAATTATACGTTTCCGAAGGAAATATCTTTATCCACTTCTTATAGGTCCAAAACCATTTCATTTGTTTCGAACGCAATCCTTTTGTCAAATAAGCATATATATAAGGATGCGTAACCAATGTCATTTTTTTCTCATTTTGTACCGTAAGTAAATATTTAAGATTCGATTCTATCTCATCTACAATAACCAAAGTAGATTTTATATTTCCTGTTCCATCGCATAAAGGACATTTTTCTTGTACATCAACATCAACAACCGGACGCACACGTTGTCTAGTTATCTGTATTAGACCAAATTTACTTGGTGGTAATACAACATGACGGGCCTTATCTTTCGACATTTCTTCCACCATTTTCTTATATAATTGCGTGCGATGCTCTGCCAATTGCATATCAATAAAATCAACAATAATAATACCTCCCATATCACGCAAGCGCAATTGTCTAGCTATTTCTACTGCAGATTCCAAATTAACCTGCAACGCTGTATCTTCCTGTCCCTCCCCGGCTTTTATATGATTACCACTATTTACATCTATAACATGCAACGCTTCAGTATGCTCTATTACCAAATAAACGCCGGAACGTATGGATACAACACGACCGAAAGAACTCCTTATCTGCTTTTGGATACCAAATTGCTCAAATATTGGGGTATTAAGTTTATAGTGTTTAACTATATCTACTTTTTCCGGAACTATCGATTTTATATAGTTTTTTACCTCATTATACATATCGACATTATCGACATATATATTATTAAAATCATCAGTAAGCACATCCCGTAACAAAACAGATGTTTTATTAAGTTCTGATACTAATTTCTGAGGAAATGTGGCTTTTTTTAGATTCAATGTCATCGTTTGCCATGAATCCATTAATGTTCTCAAATCACTATCTAACTCTGCCACACTTCTACCCTCGGCATTTGTACGAACAATAACACCAAAATTTTCGGGTCGTATGCTTTGTATTAACCTCCGTAGGCGATTGCGTTCCTCTACCCCTTTTATCTTTTGAGATATAGAAATTCTATTTGAGAATGGCACCAAAACCAAATAATGTCCTGCAAAAGAAATATCAGAAGTAACCTTTGGACCTTTAGTAGATATAGGTTCTTTTGCAATCTGTACAAGAATAAATTGTCCACTTTTCAAAACATTAGACACTTTACCTGCTTTCTCAATATTAGGCTCAATTTTGAAATTCTTTAACGTCAAAGCATTGGGATCACCATTCATAGCTTGACGCATATATTTATTAACCGAGGAATACTGAGGTCCTAAGTCTAGATAATGCAGGAAAGCATCTTTTTCGTGAGCAACATCAACAAACACAGCATTTAACCCGGGCATAATTTTTTTTACCCGTCCCAAATAGGCATCCCCTACTATATGTTGATGATTCTTTTTCTCCTTATGTAGCTCCACCAACTGTTTATCCTCAACCAACGCTATTTCAACTTCCGAATCTGACGATGCTATTATTAATTCTTTGTTCATTGTGGACATTACACTTTGAATATTTATTTCAATTACCTAGATCTTCTTAATACATTAAAAAGAAAATCCACTAAAAAACAAATTACACAACGAATTCTTCTCATTGTGTAATCTGTTTTATCTTAATAAGATAGAAAATTATTTCTTCTTATGTCTATTCTTACGCAAACGTTTTTTACGTTTGTGGGTCGCCATCTTGTGACCTTTTCTCTTTTTTCCGCTTGGCATTTTACAATATCCGTTTTTATTATTTTACATTACTTTTTACTTCTTGAACAAAAGTTTTTGCAGGTTTGAAAGCAGGAATATTGTGAGCCGGAATAATTATTGTTTCATTTTTAGAAATGTTTCTACCGGTTTTTTCTGCTCTCTTCTTTACGATAAAACTACCGAAACCACGCAAATAAACGTTATCTCCATTAGCCAATGAATCTTTTATAACATCCATAAACGATTCAATAGTTGCTTGGATAGCAACTTTTTCAATACCAGTCTTTGCAGCTATATCAGCTACGATTTCTGCTTTTGTCATTTCTCTATTAATTTTATTGTTATTATTACTATTTATTTTCAATTGTTTGAGTTTGCAAAGATATGAAAAAAAAATGAATTACATAGTATTAATACTCAAAACTTTATTTTCAAGTACCCAAACATATAATCAAGTAACACCTTGAGAAACAAACACATTAGATTAATATTACATATTTTCATTCCCTTTTTAATAATATCACAAACATTATTCTTCAATAGTTAATACCTGATTTACAAAGATATACAAGTATCAAAAAATATTATTAAAAAATCCTAAAACGCTTTTTTAACACCACAAAATCATCTCATATTCACTAAAATAATTCTCTTTTTATCATTTTTTTGACAGTTTTCCATCAACAATAAACTACTTCTCCTCTAACATTTGGGTATCCCATAGCCTTAATTACATCAACATATCTTTGTATTTGGTTATCATAACAAGACATCGGATAACCAGTTTTAAAATCAACAACCCATGTTTCACCATCAGCAAAAACCACCCTGTCTGGCCGCTCCATCTGGTGCATTGCCTCATTTACATACAATATTTCACATTCTGTTTTTACAGAATATTTAGAATCAAAATACTTGGAATATCGTTCGTCATACACAATCCTTTCTACTCGTTTACGAAGAGTTTCTACATAATCATCATGCAGTCTTTTTTTCAGCTTAAACATATTAATAACACTATCAATATCTTCTGCCGTATATATGTTCGAAAATATATCGTGTATCAAAATACCTTCTTCTATTGCAGCAGTTTTTTCGGGCGATACCGATATCACAGTCTCTTCCGATACGAAGGTATTATATACTTTATTAATAGGCTTATTTTCTTCTTGTTTTTTATCCAACTTATCTTCTCTCGGTAATTCTTTGCATGTATTTTCTCCTTTTTCATACATATCACCTTCTTTCACAAAGGACGTAATATATGATTCAATAGTAGTATAAGCACCTTCTTTATTCACTCCTCTGCGAGGCGACACCACAAACAATTTTTCTTCTGGGCGAGTAAGTGCCACATACAATATATTTATATCATCAAGTTGTTTTTTATATTGTTCAGCAAAGTATTGTTGATTAAATTTCGATTCAGACATTTCAACTTTGGATGACACTAAACTTATAGGCAACAAATACTTATCCTTATCTACTCTTACCCACATATCATCAGCATTGTTTCCCTTGGTCGAAAATATTGGATATATAATAATAGGAAATTCTAATCCCTTAGACTTATGTATTGTCATAAGTTTTACAGCATCAGATGATGCTGTTGTATTCAATGCATAGGAATTCTTTTTATATGAAAATTCTTCAAGAAATTCCGATAGGTCCTGTCTATTCCTTGTTGAATATATTGCCACTTGATTAAGAAATGATGTCACATATTCCATGCCTCTATCTTTCAATGAAAACTCGCGCACAAGTGTTTCACAACAATCATACAACGTCATCGAAAGTAACTCGGTTGGATTAAGTTCATAACCAATATTCTTCAAAAAATCAAATATATCACTATCCTTTTTATAACCTATAAAATAATTGGCACACAATATTTCGCTTGTATCAATTTTATATTTCTTTCTGTTTTGCAGATACTCCAATACATTAAGAATCTCAACATCATCATATCTATTGTGCAACAATTTAAGTAGCGATACTAAGAACAACACCTCCTCATTCTTTATCAAAAGAAAACTTTCTGCCGACTCTATTGGTATATCTTTTCCACAAACTTGCCTATCCGAAAGATATGACGAAACAGCTATTAACACTTTTTTATCTCGGCCCAACACTGCAATATCGCCATAACTATAACCTTTCTCCTCTACCAAGTTCCGTATAGTTTCATATACTTCTTCCAAAATATCTTCTCTTTCGGAGTCAGAGTCAACTAGTTTCACAGATACATACCCTCCACTTTCCGTATTCCTTTTTTCAGGATAAGCTTGATATAGATCAGGAACTTCCTTTTTATTATCAATATAATCTTTACCAAGATATATATCCCTTAACATTTGATTTTCTAACACGCCGGCTACTCCCATCAGGTGAGTAAAGAACTCATTATTAAAGTTTACGATATCTCTTTTCGTACGATAATTTACTGACAAATTTTGTATATCAGAAACTTCTTTCAACACCCTTTCTCGCTGTCCAACTATCACCCTTACATATTCATTATCAGTAGATATTGACAAATTAGGAAGATTTATAAACTGCTCTACATCGCCTTGACGGAAACGATATATTGCCTGTTTGGCATCACCTACAACCATTGATAGAGATCTCTCATTCGACGATAATGAGTTTTCCAATAATGGAACAAGGTTTTGCCATTGTAACACAGAGGTATCTTGAAATTCATCGATAAGAAAATGCTTATACCTTTCTCCTAAACGCTCATATACAAATGGTATAGACTCCAACAATACGACGTCCGACAATTTCTTGTTTTGTTCCGAAATATGAAGCACATTATTCTCTCTATAGTATTCATTTACTTTTTCTGACACTGCATTTAGCACTGCCATGGTGTAGATTTTCTCCAACAACAATTTTCGTGTATGATAGTCTTCCGAATAAAGTTCTTTCAACTCATTTAACCAAGCTATTATATACTTGTCAGACAATTCCAACAACAGTTCTTGCTTATTACTCTTTTTGCTAACTCTACAATTCGCATCATCAATAAACTTACAAGCATATGAATTCAAACCCTTTACCTCCCCCCTACTCAACTTTTCTAAATACGAATATACTCCTCTATTTCCCTGATAAAAATCACTAGCATCCATATCATTATCGGCAAACAGCTTCATAGCTTCATTTCCAATATCCTTACAGCGTTTTTCCACCTTCCGATTCTCGTTCTTGAGTTTATCTTGAATTTCCATAAAATCTTGCATCGATAACTTATTCAGCTGTTTCAACTTTTCGGGAGCATCCTCGGCTAGTATAACTTTAGACAATTCAACAAGTTTCTTTTCCATATTCCACGATTTGTCAGTTTGCATACTTTCATCAACGCACCTCAATACCACATTGGTAAACCCCTCGTCAATACCAATACTCGAAAATACATCTCGCACAGCCTTTTCTCTCATCTCCTCTTCTTCCAGAATAAGCTCAAAACCAAGCGGTATATCCAAATCATAAGCAAACACTTGGATTATCTTCTGAACAAAACTATCAATGGTCGAAACTGCAAAATCGGAATAATTATGCAATATCCTAAACTCCAACTTCCTAGCCTTTTCCGACAATGTATTAACATCATATCCCAACCTATTACTCAAGTCTTTTATCATACCATCGTTCATATCCATACTGACTGGATCTTTCATTTTTGACAACTCTTTCAGTATTCTGGTTTTCATTTCATTGACGGCCTTATTGGTAAATGTTATTGCCAATATATCTTCAAATCTTGCATTAGGCAATGCCAATGCAAGATATTCCTTGGCCAACGTAAATGTCTTACCGGAACCTGCTGACGATTTGTAAATTACAAACTTATTAATATTATTTGTAGTCATAGATATAATTAATTATAAGTTATATCGAAAAAGAATCTATACCCTATTGTTTTACAATTTTCTTAACGCACTTTACACTAAAATATTATCTTTTGTAAAAACAAAAAAAACAAACCATCTCTCATTTTTCAAAAAAAACGGCTATTTCATATAGTTTCAATATTACGATATCTCGAAACGAACATTCTAGAAGTTTAACATTTCCAAAAGTCTCTACTGATAAATGTTTTATATATTCATCAGGGTGGTAGATATATTTTAACTACATATTACAAACTATTGAATAAATTAAATCCTCCCTATTGTCAATTGTTTCATATTAGTTTATCACAAGTATGATAATATAATATTGATTGTGATATTCTTTAGATTAAGTATTCGTGTAAAATATTAGGAAATTTAATTCAAGTAACGGGTATTACAATAGTTTTCTAACAAAAATACGACAACAGAAAAAGAGGTAAAAGGGACAAAAACCTTTTACCTCATATTAATAACAAAAAAGCTTATCTTTCTATGAAAACGAACTCATCGTCATATATATTATGGTTTATCTACACTCGATGTGCAAAGCATTACAATATTACTGTACCAATACAAGTATATCATTTTGCTCTCCTTTTATTACTCCCGAATTGATACTAAAAAAGAATGTTTCGTTTTCAGTATCTACTACACGTATCTTTCCTTTTTGCAATGCCGATATTATGGGTGCATGATTGTTCAGTATCTCAAACAAACCATCTATTCCCGGCAGTTGTATAAGTTTCACCTCGCCTTCGTAAACTACAGCATCTGGTTTTATTATCTTCACCTTCATTGCCCACAACGATTTGATTTCTTACCACTAAACTACTGTTAATTGGCTTCTGCCAACAGTTTTTCACCCTTTTCAATAGCTTCGTCTATAGAACCTACCAACATAAATGCTGCTTCGGGTAGATAGTCAACCTCACCATCAAGTATCATATTGAAACCTTTGATAGTTTCGTCGATGGTTACAAATTTACCCTCTAAACCGGTAAATGCTTCAGCTACTGAGAATGGTTGCGACAAAAAACGTTGTACGCGACGTGCACGTGATACCACCAACTTATCCTCGTCTGAAAGTTCTTCCATACCCAATATTGCAATTATATCTTGTAGTTCGTTGTAACGTTGAAGTATCTCTTTCACACGTTGAGCAGTGTTGTAGTGTAGCTCACCCACAATGTTTGGCGAAAGTATTCTTGAAGTCGAATCTAGTGGGTCAACAGCTGGATATATACCAAGTTCTGAAATCTTTCGGCTCAATACCGTTTGAGCATCAAGGTGGGCAAAAGTTGTTGCCGGAGCCGGGTCGGTCAAGTCGTCGGCTGGCACATATACCGCCTGTACCGATGTGATAGAGCCTTTTTTGGTAGAAGTAATACGCTCCTGCATAAGTCCCATTTCGGTTGCCAATGTTGGTTGATAACCTACTGCCGAAGGCATACGTCCAAGCAATGCCGACACTTCGGAACCGGCTTGTGTAAAACGGAATATATTGTCAATAAACAGCAATATATCACGGCCGCCTGTGGTTTCGTCGCCATCGCGAAAATATTCAGCCAATGTAAGTCCCGACAATGCCACACGTGCACGTGCTCCGGGGGGTTCGTTCATCTGGCCAAACACCAAAGTGCATTTCGAATCTTTCAGCTTTTCTTTGTCAATCTTGCTCAAATCCCAATCGCCTTCTGCCATACTTTTCTCAAAGTCTTCGCCGTATTGGATAACACCCGATTCTATCATTTCGCGTAGCAAATCGTTACCTTCACGTGTACGTTCGCCCACACCTGTAAATACGGACATACCCGAGTATTTCTTAGCAATATTATTGATAAGTTCCATTATAAGAACTGTTTTACCCACTCCGGCACCACCAAACAAACCTATCTTACCTCCTTTAGAGAATGGCTGAATAAGGTCAATAACCTTGATACCGGTGTATAGTATCTCCTGACTTGTGGATAAATTTTCAAACTTAGGCGGTTCACGGTGGATAGCATAACGTGTGCTGTGTTCGGGATTAGGCATACCATCAATAGCATTACCTATCACATTAAACAAGCGCCCATTGATATTTTCGCCAACCGGCATTGATATCGGACCACCTAATGATACAACTTCCATTCCACGTTGCAACCCATCAGTTGTATCCATGGCTATGGTACGCATAGTATTTTCACCAATATCCTGCTGACACTCAAGAATCACTTCTGTACCATCGGCACGTTTCAGTACCAATGCATCGTATATATTAGGAAGAGCAACACCTTCGTCGAATGTTACATCGACTACAGCTCCGATTATCTGTGAAATTTTACCTTTACACTCTGGTTTCATACTTATATAGTAGTTATTTATGTATCGTTTTTATGTATCGCTAACAGTCTGCGAATTTACGACAATATTTTGGATTATTAAAGCATTTTGTAAAAAAAAATACATCTTTTCCTACACAACACTAATTTACACTATTTTATAAATCTTACCTGGCAAACACTTCAGCACGTTTTTCAGCTCCAAAGATAGTAGTATAGCTGCTATTTTGGGCAAAGATATACCTGATTTTTCCACAATTTCATCCATTGTAAGTTCCTTGTGTAAGAGCAATAGGTCGTAAACTTTCTTTTGGTCCGCAGGTAATTCTTCAAATAACGAAGGTTGTATTACTTTGGCCTTTTCATTCTTCTTCCATCCCATTATGTAGTACAAGTCTTGCACCGATTGCAAAAGGTTTGCCCTATTTGTCTTTATCAGATTATTGCACCCTTCAGAATACTGCTCGTTTATCTTTCCCGGCACGGCAAACACATCTCTATTGTATCCATTGGCTATCTCGGCGGTAATGAGAGCGCCACCTTTTTTGGCTGCTTCTACCACTATAACGGCATCCGACAGTGCGGCTATTATACGATTACGAGCTGGGAAATTATGTGGGTCTAATTTGGTTTTGCTACAAAATTCAGTAAGCAACCCACCATTAGAAAGCATATCTTTGGCCAAACCACGGTTATCCGAAGGATATATCGTATCTAATCCATGCCCCAATACTCCCACTGTGGGCAGATGGTGTTGCAAGGCAGTTCTATGCGAACATGCATCAATACCATATGCCAAACCACTTACCACCAATATATTTTCGGTTGCCATCTCCTGCACCAATCGCTCTGTAACCTGATAGCCATAATCAGTAGGTTTGCGTGTACCTACAATGCTTACAACACGCTGTGTATTGAGGTCAGCTGTGCCTTTGTAGAATAGCACCACAGGTGTATCGCCACATTCGGCACGTCGGAGCCGTTGCGGATAGCGGTTGTCGGTATATGTAAGCAGCTGTATATCGTGGTTTTCTATAAACTTCAGCTCGTCTTCGGCTTGGGCAAACATCGACTTGGATAGTATGGCATCTATTATCTTTGTTTTATTGCCAAATATGGTTTCCAATCCCTTTCGGCTTTCCGAAAACAAACCTTCGGGATTTGGAATAAGGTCAAGAAGTTGGCGCGCCGTTTTGCCTCCAACTCCCGGAATCATACTAAATGCCAACCAATATAAGTCGTTCATTGCTACAATACTGTTTTAGTTTGGAACTACATGTTCTATGGCTGTGGCCGAGATACCGAATATACCTATTCCGTTTTCTATATTGCTGTATATCTGCACAGGTTCTCCAAACATTTCTTGCATACCATCGTTCATCATATCCATTCCTTTCAGAAAACGATACATAGCTTCGGGTATCGCAGCTAATTTTATTGTAAAACCTTCTTCATATTCACCAAACATGAAATCCTCTATATTAATATTGATAGTGTGAGAATATCCATTTATTTTCTCGTCGGTAAACAACAATACATTTCCATAAACAGATGCATCGCCCTCTATCAAACCTTCGACATCAGCATCCACAAGCAAGTAATC
>JAEIGA010007448.1_pt1 | contig 16630 bp, 17 predicted proteins | sample 9270691 | NCBI WGS metagenome assembly JAEIGA01 (sample SAMN17057246, study PRJNA624740) | gut metagenome | biome: biome; isolation source: fecal sample | host: Bos grunniens | place: China: Xizang | collected 2019
CTCTCACCTTGCCAATCCCTCACGGAAATGTTAGAATAGGCGCAGTATGACGATAAAGGAGGAAATGTTTTGAGCGTATCATTACTGGTTTCGATCATCGTTACTGCTGCAATCGTTGCAGCCTTTGCTATCATTCTGTATTTTCTGAATAAGCGCGCAAGCAAACGGCAGGAAGAGCAGCAGTCGCAGATAGAACAGTACAAGCAGCAGGTTAACATGCTTGTAATTGACAAGAAAAAAATGAAGTTGAAAGAATCCGGTCTTCCGCAGGAAGCAATCGACGGTGTTCCGTGGTACAGCAAGCTGTTTAAGGTACCGATCGTTAAGGCCAAAGTCGGTCCAAGGATCATGACCTTCGTTGCAGATGCACAGGTCTTCCCGATCATCCCGGTCAAAAAAGAAGTCAAGGCCACGATCAGCGGACTCTACATCACAGATGTACGCGGTATCCGCGGTCCGCTTGAAAAGCCGGTAAAGAAAAAGAACTTCTTCAGACGGCTGATGGGAGAAAAATAAACCAGATATCTAAAAAGGTGCCAGGCAAATGCCTGGCACTGTTTGTGTAGTAAAGGTGTCAGGCATCCCTGCCTGACACCTTATTCAATAAGACTCTATGTCAATCAGCTGTGTTCTGTCTACCCCATATGGCAGAATGGAATCCGCAAACGTGCGAAATTTATTCGCAGCGTCACTTACATAAAACTCATGCCGCTGACCATCTGCTCTTCCGGCACCGTCATTGGCTATGCCATTTTCTTCTAAGACACGTTCCAGATCCTTCGTTGTCTCATAAGCCGGATTGACCAGTGTCACATCCTCTCCCAGGATCTCACGAAGAAGAGAACGAAGCAGCGGAAAATGTGTACATCCCATGATCAGTGTGTCAATTCCTGACGCCATCAAAGGTTCCAGATACCGGCAGGCCACTTCTTTTGTCACAGGGTCCTTAAGCCAGCCCTCTTCTACCAGCGGAACAAAGAGCGGGCATGCTTTTCCAAACACCTGCGCCTTTGGATTATGCATATGGATCACGCGATTATACAGCTGACTTTCGATCGTACTCGATGTGGCGATCACACCGATCTTATCGTTTTTTGTCACTTCTGCCGCCACGCGGGCACCCGGTTTTACCACGCCGAGGATCGGGATGTCCAGCTCCGGTCTGATATCCTCTAACGCCTGTGCACTTGCAGTATTACATGCCACAACGATTGCTTTGACATTCTTTGTCTTTAAAAACCGAATGATCTGCCGTGAAAAACGGATGATCGTATCTTTTGATTTGCTTCCATATGGTACGCGCGCAGTATCACCGAAATAAATGATATCCTCATGCGGAATCTGCCGCATGATCTCACGCGCCACTGTCAGTCCGCCGATACCGGAATCAAAGACACCGATCGGCGCATACTTTCTGTCTTTTTTTGTATCTTCCATAGACCTTCCCTGTCTTACGGCTCCAGAGTACGCACCGTAATCTCCATCTTACATTCTGTTACATTTGATCCGCCGGACTCCATTCGATAGTTTGTAACAACACGAATCTCGTTTGCGTCTTCCAAAAGTCCTGCAACCTCATATGTACTCGTATGGATCACGATTGGGATCTGCCCGTATGGCGTAATGTAATCGGTTGCATGCTTTTTGTTTTCGGAAAACACCATCTTCGAGCGGATCGCTCCCTTTTGCCTGAGTTCCATCTGCTCTTCTGAAAGGATCAGATGGTTTTTGATCACTGCGTCTCCGCCTTCCTGAACCTCATCATACAGCACATGATATTTCCCGTTTTTGATAAAGCAGGTGCCTGGTGCAGAGGACGTCATTTCCTGCGCCGTCTGCCCGGGCACCTGATGGCTGCTCTTTAAGTCAAGCCTGATATTTCCTGTCATATTACTCCTGCTCACGGATGATATCTCTAACCGCCATTGCCTGATTATGCAGATGCTTATCAAGACACTCTGCTGCCGCATCCTGATCTCCGCTTACAATGGCATCATACATCTGTCTGTGCTCTTTGATCAGCTGCGGGAAAATGCTGCTGTCCTTTAAATACTCCACGCGATAACGATACATCTGCTCCCGCAGGTTATTTAAAATATTCAAAAGCTTCGGATTGTCTGCAGCTTTATAGATCACATCATGAAATGCCACATCTGCCTGTGCTGTTATTACGACATCATTCTGCTTTGTCGCATCTTCAAACAGGTGCATGGCTGCTTCCAACTCTTCAAGCGCCTCTTTCGTGATCAGTTCGCATGCTGTGCGCAATGCCAGATCTTCGAGTGTTTTTCGAATCATCAGGACATCGATCAGATCCTTTTCCGTCATCTTTGCAACATGCGCGCCCTTACGTGGCACGATCTTTGCCAGACCTTCCTTTTCCAGCATGTGGATCGCTTCACGGATCGGTGTCCTTGAAACCCCGAGCTTATCAGCAAGCTGCAACTCCATCAGGCGCTCTCCCGGCTGCAGTTCTCCTGTCAGGATTGCTGTGCGAAGCGTCTGAAAAACAACATTTCTTAAAGGCAGGTATGCGTCCATTTTTAACTCAAGATTATCGGTCATCAAATCCTCCTTCCTACCGTCGGTTGTGATGTATCTCTGACGTGTACAGATTCTTCACCAATTCTGATGCCTTCAGTGCTTCATAAGCTGCCTGAATATCCTTTTCCTCGCGGAAAAGGCCAAAAACGGACGGTCCGCTGCCACTCATCATCGCATTCAGTGCGCCGTTTTCCATCATGATCCTTTTGATCTCTTTGATCACAGGATACCGCGGGATTGTCACGGTTTCCAGAATATTATCCATTTTTGCCGCAATGCCGTTCAGGTCTTTATTCTGAATCGCTTCGATCATACCGTCAATATCCGGGTGCTGCATCCCGTCATAAAGCTTCAGATTCTGATAAACCTCAGCAGTTGAAACCGAAACGCCCGGTTTTGCGATCAGGACAGGGCATTTTGGCATCGGCGGCAAAGCTGTAAGCTTCTCACCGATCCCCTCTGCAAGAGCCGTCCCCCGCATTACACAAAACGGGACATCCGCACCGATCTGGGCACCGACCTTCATCAGTTCTTCCTGTTTCAAGCCAAGCTTGAACATCCGATTCATCCCAACAAGAACAGCTGCCGCATCTGAACTACCGCCGCCAAGACCTGCCGCGACAGGAATAAACTTCTGCAGTGTGATCCGCACACCTTCCTTGATCCCATAACGTTCCTTCATGAGCGCAGCCGCTTTGTAGACCAGATTGTTCTCATCAACCGGAAGATAGTATAGATTTACCTCCACCCGGATCTTCGGAGAACGGGTCTTTTTAATCTCTACTCTGTCATAAAGGTGAATTGACTGCATGATCATTCTGACATCGTGATAGCCGTCTTCCCGCTTGCCTGTTACATCCAATCCGAGATTAATCTTCGCAAGCGCTTTCAAGCTGATATTATCCATAATGATATCCTCTATCTATAAGCAAAAATTGTTTTTTGTATACATTCCATGTATTATTTTACATACATAGTAATAGTCTGTCAACCGATGACATTTCCAACCAGACCGTACATCAGAAGGCTCATGATGATTGTCGCAATGCAGATTCCAAGTAGCTCTGCAACAACCGCTTTTTTGATCTTGACATCCAGAAGTGATGCCACCAGAGACCCTGTCCACGCACCGGTTCCCGGCAGCGGAATACCTACAAATGCGACCAGTCCCCAGAATTCCGCTTTTTCGACACCGTCTTTTTTGGACATTGCCCGGTCTTCAATCTTTTGTGCGACTTTTCCGAGTCCTGGGATCTTTTTCAGCCATTTTAAAATCTGTTTGATGAACAAAAGCACGAACGGGATCGGAATGATATTCCCGACCACGCATAAAAAAATCGCCCGCCACATTGGGAGATCCAAAAGTCTTGCCACGATCAGTCCCCCGCGGAGCTCTAAGATCGGGCACATCGATATGATGAACACCGACAGTTCCCGCGGTATATGTGTACCGATCGTGGACATATACCAGTTTACAATCGCATCCATGTTATTGGCCGCCTCCTCTAAATAACTGTAAGCAGGCGGAAATATATACCGCCTGCTATCATTTCTCTAAAATCTCTTTGACTGCATTCAGGAACGCCCGCATCTGCGCATCCGTTCCAATGGTGATCCGAATATAATTGTCAATGCGCGGCTTTGCAAAATACCGTACATAGATCTTCCTTTTTCTCAATTCTTCGAACAGCTTCTTTGCCGAATATTCCGGATGGGTTGCAAAGATAAAATTTGATTTAGAATCCGGGAAAGAGAATCCCAAAGCAATCAGTTCTTCTTTGACCCATTCCCGCGTCGCCATAATCCTCTTACAGCATGCCTCAAAATATGGACGGTCTTCTACTGCCGCGACACCTGCTGCCAGTGCCGTCTGATTCATTGTATAGGAATTAAACGAGAATTTCACATCGTTTAAATACCTGATCAGTCTTGCATCACCAAATGCAAACCCGATCCGCATCCCGGCAAGGGATCTGGACTTTGACATCGTCTGAACGACCAGAAGATTATCATATTTTTGTATCAAAGGCAATACGGAAACCGCACCAAAATCCACATATGCTTCATCGATGATGACCACAGAATCCAGATTGCTTTTGATGATTGCTTCAATCGCATCCACACCCATGCCGACACCTGTCGGCGCATTGGGATTTGGCAGGATCACGCCGCCGTTTTCTCTTTTATAATCAGCCGGATCGATCGTAAAATCATCCTTTAAAGGTATACATTCATACGGAATCCTGTAAAGGTCTGCCCAGACATCGTAAAATGAATAGGTAATATCCGGGAACAGGATCGGCTTCTCACTGTTGAAAAATGTCAGGAATGCCATAGCCAGAACGTCATCTGATCCGACTCCGACAAACACCTCTTCCTTTTTTACGCCATATTCCTTTGCGATCGCGGAAACCAGCACATCCGCACTTGGATCCGGATAGCGACGCATCCCTTCCTCCAAAACCTCACGGACCGCCACACGCACCGACGGAGAAGGCGGATAGGGATTTTCATTTGTATTTAACTTAATGATGTTTTGTTCCTTTGGCTGCTCACCCGGCGTATAAGGAACTACTGTGCGCACATTATCAGTCCAACTCATTTCATCAGTCCTCAGTATTTGACCAGTAGACAATGACCGGCGTTCCGACTTCGACCATGTCGTAAAGCTCTGCTGCCGCAGAGGTCGGCAGATTTACACAGCCGTGTGATCCGCTGTAAACATAGATCGAACCGCCAAACTTACCGCGCCATCTTGCATCATGCAGCCCCTGTCCGCCATTAAACGGCATCCAGTAGGAGACAGGAGAATGGTACTCGCTGCCGTCATCATTCCGTCCGTTCAGCGTACGGTTTCTCTGCTTGATATAAATTGAATACATACCGGGAGTCGTACCATGGCGTCGGGAAGTCTTTCCCGTTACGCAAGGTGTTTCCCATACAACCTCTCCGTTTTCCATCAGGTAAACGGTCTGTCTGGTCAGATCCACTTCAATATACTTGTCGCCGTATTCATGCTCTCCGAGGCTGATCGCCGTATGCTTCCAGCACGGCTCTCTTGTCACATCCTCTTTTGCTTCTAATTCTTCGAGCAAAAGTTCCTCTTCTGCCGTTTTATCCAGCTGCCATCCGTAATATCCACCCGGAACGATCACCGTTTCGCCTGCATGGTTGACAAACTCCCGCTCCGTAAAGGATGTATCATATTCCGCTGCAAATGCATCGACAAAATCTGTAACATATTCTTCGTCAAAGGTGACTTCCAGGTCATCGCTGACATCGATCCACTGACGGATCACATTGCCATCGACCAGGAACGGATCCGTTCCTGCCATCTCATAGGTGATCGTCATACAGGCAATATCATTCACTTCTTCGAGCGCTGCAAGCGCTTCCGGTGAATCTGCTTTCAGCTCCGGATCAATATAACATCCTTTCTCTGCAAGATTCACCGACGGTTCCATGCCGGCAACCGCTTCGTTGATCGCTGCATAAACATTGTCCGGAATCGCTTCCGTACCATAAACCTCATCTACGATCGTAAATGCCCCGTCAGTCATCGTCTCAGAAATCGTCGCATTTTCTGAAGGGATCATCTGTGACTCATCCAGACAGTTCAATGTCGGAATCACTTCATTTAATGCATCGACATCATACTCTGCTATATCATCTAAATGGATCTCTTTGTCTTTGAACACATCGACAAACCAAAGCCCGGTTTTCTGATCGCTTAACGCAGTCTTTACCTTATCATCCAGCTTTGCCTGAACGCCAAAATCAGCACCTTTGAGTACTTCCGTCTGGTCATTCCGTTCTTCGATCGTCAATGCATAGCCTTCCACATCAGCTGTCAAAAGCTCCTGTGCTTCTTTGTCCGTTTTCCAGGATACATCTACCTGGTTAACAGATGTTTTCGGCATGAAAAATGCTGTCTGGAACACAACAAATCCAGTCAGATACAAGCCAACGACTATGATCGCGCAGATCAAAAGTGCAATCAGTCCCTTTTTTTTCTTTTTTTCAATCGGTGCTGAAGCAGTCTCCCCACTGTCTTCATCTACGACTTCATCTTCAACTGTCTCTTCGATCTCTGATGTCTCATCAAACGGCTCATCAGCCGTATCTTTAGCCTCTTCCGGATCTATGACCTCTTCCTCAATTACTTCTTCTGCCTCTTCGACGATTTCCTCCTCGTCAGGCTTGTAATTATCCGGTGTAATCTCTCTCACAGCTCACATCTCCATTAATATATGAAACAATAACAGTATCAATATAGTATAAAAAAATCAAAAAGGCAATGCCGCAAACTGCAAAAACAATGCACTTGATGCCATTTTAAACAAAATCTATTTGCATGGCACTAAAAATATGCTATACTTCTTTCGTTCGTAAAATCACGGGGTGTGGCTTAGTCTGGTAAAGCGCTCGTCTGGGGGGCGAGAGATCGCAGGTTCAAATCCTGTCACTCCGATTAAAAAAAAACGAAAGAGCCTGTCATTTGATGACAGCACATCTTTCGTTTCTTTTTCTTTTACCGTTGTCTGCTATTATCTGACAGCATACATCTTTCATATTACGGCTCGAAGTCAAATCCCTGGAATGCTTTGATTCCGGTATAGGATTTCGCTTCTTCTTCGCCCTTCAGAACACGAATGGCACCTGCAGCCATCGCTTCCATCTCAAATTCACCCGGATACGCACTGACCGGTGCGATCCATTCATTGGCTTCTTTGATCTGCGCAACCAGATCCTTGCTGTGGACCATGCCACCGCCGAGCAGAATGCCGTCAACCTTACCATGAAGAACGGATGCCATGGAACCGATACATTTGTTGATCTGATAGATCATGGAGTTCCAAACCATTTCCGCATACTTATCTCCATTGGCCGCTCTTTCGGTTACCTCGATCGCATCGGAAATACCCAGATGACTGACAAATCCACCGCTTCGGGTACAAAGATGTCTTAAGTGTCTTAAATCCTTGCCATCCGAGTAATCAATCAGATCTGCAACCGGAACAGAACCGCAGCGGGTCGGCGCCATCGGCCCTTCTCCGCCTACGATGTCAAAACCATCGATCATTCTGCCATTCTGATGCGCGGAAACAGAAATACCACCGCCGATATGACATACGACAAAACTGCATTCTTCATACTTCTTCCCCATGGAAGCCGCATGACGGATCGCCGTCTCTTTTAAGTTCAGAGAATGCAGATGCATGGTACGGTATACGCCTTTGATACCGGTCATGCGGGCCACATCCTGCATTTCATCAACATCAGGCGGATTTACGACAAACGCCGGTTTGCCATACTGATTTGCAAATTCATTTGCGATCTGCGGTCCGAGCTGTGCAGGATGCTGAATGCCGTTTGCACCTCTGGTCGCATGATCAAGCAGAATTTCATTGATCCCGTAGGTACCGCCTTCCATCGCCATCAGACCGCCGCCACGGCCAACAAAAGCATCCACATCATCCAGAGAAATGTTATTCTCTTTACACAGATTCAGGATGGTTTCCTTTCGATAAGGCATCTGTGCGGAGATTCCCGGAAACTCAGCCAGCTTATCCGCATCATGAGATACATTTTTCGAAAAAAGAACGGTTTCATCCTCAATCAGTGCAATCTTCGTGGATGTAGAGCCCGGATTGACTGCAAAAATCTTATAACTCATATCGTCTTTTCCTTTCTGATACAGGCCTATTTGATTCCTGCAGCACGCACCGCTGAGATAACGATATTGCCTTTGATCTCAGATACCGGCGCCCCTCTGGAGCAGTCACAAACCACTTTGTTAAAGCCCTGCAGCATCGGACCATATGCATCTGCGTGACCAAACTGCTGAATCAGCTTAACACCACAGTTTCCAACGTTCAGGTCAGGCCAGATTACAACGTTTGCCTTGCCTGCAACCTTGCTTTCTCTCTTTACTTTCTTCTCTGCAACTGCAGGAACGATTGCTGCGTCAAACTGGAATTCTCCATCGATTGCGAGATCCGGACGTTTTTCATTTGCAATCTTCACTGCTTCTACGACCTTATCGATCAGCTCGCCCTGACCGCTTCCAAGGGTGGAATAGGAAACCATCGCGCAGCGCGGCTCCCAACCGAGCAGGGAAGCTACTGTCTCACATGCGGAGATTGCAATACTTGCCAGCTGATCCGGATCCGGATTCGTGCATACCGCACTGTCTCCGATCGCAAGCAGGGAGCCTTCACTGCCTTCAAATCCCGGAATATCACACAGACCGATACTTGAGATCGTGCTGATACCTTCCTGCATACCAATGATCATCTGACCTGCCAGAAGGACATCACCTGTCGTATTGTTGATTCCGGCAAACGTAACATCTGCATCGCCGACAGCCTGCATCGTCATTGCAAAATACAGCGGATTCTCCATTCTGCGGCCAAGTGCCTTCTGTTTTAATCTGGTATCCGGCATTGCCACATACTTCTCGATCACTTCGTTTTTATATTCCTCATCCTGAATATCTACGAGTGTAAATACGGACTCCTCATATCCTCTCTCTGCGATCAGCTCTTTTAACTGCGCGGTATCCCCAACCAGAACCGGAATGATATATCCGTCTTTTCCGCATTCGTAAGCAGCCTGCATCATTTTTTCGTTGTCTGCTTCCGGAAAAGCGACCTTCTGCGGATTCAGTTTCGCTTTTTCATAAATTTGATCTAATACGTTCATAAGTTCTCCTTTTATACGCCGAACATCTCTTTGAGAACAGCTCTGAATTCTGCTACTTTGCTCAATTCGTTCCGGCAATATGCACGCATTCCCATCATGCCATGCGCCATAAATGCAGCGCGGGCTCTCGGATTGTCGACATAGAACAAACCGGATTTACATCCGTCCTGAATAAATACGGTATACGCATCTGTCAGTTCTTCATACAGTTCCGGCGTGCCAAATGCAGACTTTCTTGCATTTTCAATATTCCGGCTGCTGCCATACTGCAGACGATCGATCACTTCCGCTTCGATGCTTAAGAGTCCGATCAGATCTCTGATGCGAACCTCCGGCGCTTTCTCCTGGTTTGTCAGAACCTTGCATGCCTCCCGCAGCATATGGTTTTCCATTGTCTCGGTACACTTCTCATTCAGTTCCCACTGTGACGGGAAGAACTGATAGGTATAGCCGGGTTCTTTTCCAAGTTCCTGATCCACTCTGGACAGCGGGATATTGCTGGTCCCCATTGCGCGGGCCAGACGGATCGCAGCATCAACGATGGCATTGATTTCCTTCGTCTCTTCCGACATCTCCTCAACAAAACTTTCCGCTGTAACAGTATTTTCGCCAGGCGGTGTGATGATCATCGGCTCTAAAACGACATCCTGTCCTTCCACTTCTTCCGCATACAGATACGGCAGCATGTGTCCAAGGTTTGAATACTCTTTAATGCTGTGCAGCGCAAGACCACGGACCGCTTCCTCCGGAACCTTGATTCCTTCCGGCAGGATCTTGACCGGCTGACCGTCTTTCATGGTATAACCGATCCAAAAATGAGAAGTCAGGATAACGCCTTTTCCATCTGGATTCCCAAATACTGCATGACACATAACTGCTGTAGATCCGTTTGCCCAGATAACACTCTGTACACCGGATTTTTTCATCTCTTCCTCAGAGAAGAAATCCTTCGGATCCTGGAACTGGATCACAATTTTCTCCGGTCCCATACCGGTATCTTCGAGCACCTCGTGGGTAACGCCGATGATCCGCTCCTTCATCGGGATCGATTCGTCTGTCAACTGATCCAGCTTATCGCTTTTTACATAATAATGATCTTCTTTATCCCAGATACCATAACGGGATTCTTCCTGGCCGTGCCATACAAACCACCAGTCGATCATATCTGCTGTTGCATTCGGCATGAACGTACATGTTGAGATATATCCGCATCCGCCTTCCAGGTATCCGTAGCCAATATACTCCTGTTCAACATAGCACTTTAACACCTCATCCCGGTTTTCAAGCGGAATCATATGCTCCTCGTCAAGCAAACGGCTTTTGATATCCTGTGCCATCTGATGTGGCGGCGGAAAAAGAGATAACGCATAATATTTGGCATACTGCTTTTCCTGGTCTTCTTTCGATAGTATTCTCATAGGTTTCTCCTTTGTAGTATTGATAATCACGAAAAAGGATAACTGTCTGAGATACCGCCCTTTGCAGGCCCATCAGAATAAACCCTTAAATCCGGTGAACAAGTTCCCCGATTTTCGTCTTTATTCTGATGTCTCAAACAGTTACCTTATATTTACAGGTTTTCTTCTACCAGGTCGATCAGCTCTTTCATGGTATCGCATGCAGCTGCGGTCGGGATCTCAAGCGGATCGGTATCCAGTTCGTTCTCGATCTCGGAAAGAAGCGCTACCATGTTCATAGAAGTCTTGCCCATATCCTCTTTTACTTTTGTATCAATCGTGATTTCTCTTTTGAATGCCATTGTTGCCAGTTCCAGTACTTTCTTCTCAAGTTCAGCTCTATCCATTTTTTCCTCCTTTTGCGTAATCGCATTGTTTATTTAATCTGTTCCCGGGATTACTCTTCCTCTACGAGTTCCCAGAATACTGTTTTGTAGCCGTCTCTCTGTACGATCTTTGCTCTGACCGGTACCGGAAGTTCCTCTGCCAGCGCACGTTTTTTCTTTTTGTTGACCCCAAGGATCACCGCATTGACACTCGGACCTTCTTCCAACTGTACTTCACCAAAGCAGTACGGTTTGAACTCGCCCATATCCGGTCTGGATGATAACAGTCCCGGCAGGATCATGGTCTTCATCACGCCTTTTCCGCTGATCTCATACCACTCTGTTTCCATGCATCCGCAGGTGTTGCATGCGTAAACCGGCGGATATTCAACAGCGCCGCAGGCCGGGCACTTACGGGCCAGGATCTTACCTTCTTCCAAACTGTCATAAAAGGTTCTAACAATTTTCTCTAATTTGATTGCCATTGTCTCTCCCTCCCGCTTACTCTTTTGTTCTCAAAATGATGGATGCTACGTTCTGACCGCCGCCATATCCGCGCAGGAATGTGGTCTTGGGAAGATTCTTCACCTGACGATCACCTGCTTCTCCACGCATCTGCGTTACAGCTTCATGAATATCTGCCATACCGCTGGCCGCATGTGCATGTCCGAAGGAGGTACGTCCGCCGTTGGTATTGATCGGTTTGTCACCATCATAAGCGGTACGTCCGTCAATGATGTATTTCCATCCTTCATTCTTCGGAAGGTATCCTGCGATCTCTGCAGCTACCAGATGTGAAGTGATGATGAAGTCGTTTGCAAAGAACAGATCGATCTCTTCCGGTTTTACACCGGTCTGCTGATAAACCTGCTCCGTCGCAAGTTCGGTTGCCTTCCATTCAAAGTGCGGATTGGATGCTTCAACAGCCGCGCTTCCGATTCCAAGGATCTCGATCGGCTTTTTGCATTTGCCCTTCGTGATCTCTTCCACTTTATCTGTTGCACAAATGATCGCGCAGGCAGCACCGTCGCACTTCATCTCCATGCCGGATACACGGAGCAGATCGCCGACTTTCGGGTTATACGGTGAACGCATATAATCCATAACATCGTCAAATCCCTGCTCTTTTGCTTCTTCCTCATAAGATTTCTTCATGAGTGCCAGCGGATGATGCAACGCGTTCTTTCTGTTATTTAAGGACATGTGGATCAGAGTATCATCCATTTCCTGGTCAGAAAGGCCTGCTTCTCTCTTATAACGCTCAGCTGTGTTGTCAAAGATCAGCTGTGTGCCTGCCACAAAGCTTCTGTTGTAGCAACGGTCATACAGCCAGCCGAGTGTGCTGTTAAAACGTTCCATGCTCATCTTCTCACGTTTCCACGGATGTGTCGGAACACAAACGCCGTCACCAAATTCCACACAGCCGGTCAGAACACAGTCATATTTGCCGCTTGCCACTGCATTGACTGCTATCTCTAATGCAAGATAACCGGTACAGCATGCTTCAGAATGATGCATGGAGCCTTTTCCCTTCATACCGAACCAGTTTGCGATCTGTACGTTCGGCGTCAGATAGTCGGAACCGTTCAGCGGGCTCGCCTCACCATGGTAGTAATACTGTACGTCTTTCGGGGTAACCCCTGCGTCTTCCATTGCTTTCAGAGCAGCATAGCCATACAGTTCACCTTCAGAAAGTCCGTTTGTCTCTTCGCTGTCAACCGTATACATGAATGGTGTAAGGCCGACACCGATGATCGAAACGCTTCTGGCATACTTGTTTAATGTTGTCTGATTAAACTGACCCATATCGTTACTTCCTTTCTTATATGATTATCGTTGTACCTGTTGCTCTTATTATATGAAATCTCTGCCTGTGAATGCATCGTTCTGATTCATGATTTTCTATCAAAAAAAAGGATTCTATTTGTGCGAACGCACAAAAGGTTTGACGTGACAAAAAAGAGAGAATACAATAGAAACAGAGATTTCACGGTCTAAACCGCGTATTTTCGCGCTTTTCGGAGGAAAAACAATGCTTTTATCGCAGCTGATCGCCAGATTAAAGGATTACCGGGTCGAATACTACGGAAGCGATGACACAGAATTTGACCTGCAAACGGTCCGGTATTATGTGCATTCGAATAAACCAAGCAGCCCCTACACGTTATATCTGGCCAATACCAGACGGCTCCCGGAGCCGAAAGAGAACATCCGCGCCTGTATTTTCTGCTATGGAAGCCGGATCGATTTTTCTCCTTATGTCGGAACCCGGACCGGCCTTGTGTATCTCGGAGAGGAAGTCTCTTCCCACGAACTGTTCAACAATCTTCTGGAAGAGCTGACCGAAGTCGAGCAGATCACAGCGGGCCTCCATATCCTTTCGAACGCACTTTTTTCCGGCAATGGGCTGCAGTATCTGGTCAACCAGGCTGCCGTTGTTTTTGAAAATCCGATTTCTGTCGTCGACCTGCAGGGAAAATATCTGGCCATTTCGGAATGGTCAGGCGCAGAGGATCCGATCATCGAAGAAGCAGAAAACGGATATATCAGTGAAGACGGTATGGCACTGATCCGCCGTATGAAACTCGATGAAAAAATGCGTGCAACGGGCCGGGCCATTTATTTTGATAATCCGATGCTTGGTCACGGAACCCTGCTTGATGCCGTCTATATCCAGGGAATCGAAGTGGCACACATCATGCTGCAGGAACTTGGCAGACCTTTTGACCGCTTTGACCCGGAGCTTCTGCACCGATTTGGCAGCATGGTGGCAATTGAGCTCCAGAAAAGCTCGTATTATTCCCGCAACAAAGGTGTCATGTATTCCTATGCGCTTTCAGACCTGTTAGGAACACCCGGCGTCAATATCGCAGCCGTAAGATCCAACTTAAATTCCCTGGGCTATGTCTTAAAAGAGGATCTTTACATCATGGTCATCCCCGCCTCTTCCTATTACAGCAGTGACCTTCGAACGGATATCATCCTGCATACGATCCAGCAGATTTTACCGGGCAGTCTATATTCTGTCTACGAAGACACTCTGGTCTTTCTCTTTTCAAAAAACCGATACGAAGGCTTTACGGATTATGAACGGGAACGACTCAAAACTTTTTTAGAAGTCAATCAATTATCCGCAGGCATCAGCAATTTCTTTGAAAAACTGGAGGATGCCTCCCGGTTTTACAACCAGGCATTAACTGCCGTAGAGCTGGGCAGCCGGTTAGAAGGCCGGTACGGGCTCTATTATTACAGAGATTACTATATCTTCCATATGTTGAATATCTACGAGCAAAGCGACAGCGAATTACGCTACCTGATCCAGCCAGGATTGATGCGGCTTTCATTCTATGACCGCGACCGGGGAACGAATCTTCTTGAAACCCTTGGCGCATACCTGTCCTTTCCCGGTCAGCCTGCGCGCGTCGCGGAAGCACTTCATGTACACAAAAACACGTTGCTCTACCGCATGAAAAAAATTCGCGAGATCACGCACTGTTCGTTTGAAGATGGCGAACAGTGTATGGCATATTATATCTCATATAAGATCATGGATTACCTGGGCGAGCTGACAGACAGCCGCGGGGAAGCATACGAATTCCGAAAGAAACTGCCAGAATCCGAAAATATGGATCGGGGATCTGTGAAATGATCATGATAATCTGTTATAATCACAGATAAAGGATCACCTTAGCACGATGGAGGAAAACTGCCATGGCACAAAAACAGCAGACCTTAAGTGATATTGAATACGGGAACCGCCGCGTCAGAACACAGCGCGATGTGCTGCTTGAAAAAATGAACGAACTTCTGCCCTGGCAAAAATGGATCGAGGAGATCCGCCCGCACTACTACACCGGCACACGCGGACGCCGTCCCAGAAACTTAGAGACCATGCTTCGCATGTACCTGGTCAAATACTGGTTCGGATGCTCCGATGAGGGCATCGAAGATGCGATCTATGACAGCTATGCCCTGCGCAGCTTCTTAAAGGTTGATTTTCTCAAAGAGCAGGTCCCGGATGCCACGACGCTTGGCCGCTTCCGTCATATGCTCGTCAAAAACGGTCTGGATCAGACGATCCATAGCGAAATAGATCAGATTTTAAGAGAAAACAAGCTGGCCCTGCGAAGGGGATCCTTCACAGAGCCAAAACTGCATAAGCTATAAGACATGAAAAAGGCTGCCGTGGGCAGCCTTTTCGTACTTAGTTGTTATTCTTATTCGCCAGCTTCTTCCTCAGTATAGAGATTCATCTCTGTGATCATCCATTTGCCGTCTGTCTTCGTCAGGGTAACCTCCATATCGTCCGTCGCTCCATCTGTGGCCATGAATGCCTCAGTAAACTGACCAAGAAGTTCCGGCATCATCTCGTTGATGAGCTGTTTATACATGGCTGCCTCGCCATCGTTTAAATAAACATCCATCAGAGCAGACATCTTCTCTTCGTCTGCCATATAGTTTTCTGTATAATCATTTACAATAGTGTCTGTATCTATGTTGAAGTCTGTATCATATCCATAAGTCAAAGTACCTTTGACCTCAGCAGTATCCCCCTTTACAGAAATATCCGAAATCGCATACTCAGAGACCAGACCTTTAATCATGCTATCCACAAAATCTGTAAGTGACTGTTTCGCCTCATCACTCAGATCATCCTCTGTAAGACCCATACTCTCCAGATTCAACGACTCCATCATGGTGCTATTAAATGCTTCCGCATCTGCTATACCATCCAGTTCCTGATTTGCAAGAACTTCCTCTGTACAGTATTCTGTCAGCTTTGACAAGTCACCGGACTGAATTGTAGTAAAGAAACCATCTACAACAGCTGTCACTTCAGATTCAGGGCTGGCTTTTTCTGCAGCTGCACTGCCACTTCCGCCGCCACTGCTGCCACATCCGGACAATACCACTGCCGCACCGATCATGATCGCGCCCAACAGGCACAAGCTTTTCTTCATTCTCTTTTTCATCATCATTCCTCCAAAGATAGATTTTCACTGTATTGGTGTCTATAACATGTCGCACTTCTTCAGCTATATTCACTATACCATAAAAGAATCTGTTTGTAATGAAATAATCATGATATTTCAAAAAACTTAACTTCGTTTAAAGGCTCCTTGTTTTTACTCTGTCTCATAATTCGATACATCCACACGCATCGTATCAAACCCTTCATAATTCAATGACAGATACTGCTCACAATCTCTGTGATATGCGTAATAATAATCATCGCCTTTTACCATATCCCGGTCAAATCCTGCTTCCTTACATGCCTGTACATATGCGTCATATTCTTCCTTTGTCGTGTTTCCGACATGTACCAACGCGGAATCTGAATACTCCCAGTCGATCTTTCCCTGATCCGATTCCGGAGTCGGCAAAAGCGCAAACGCATCAATATACGACCAGTTTATGGTGGTCATCCTGATCGGTGCCTGAAGATTGATGTACATTTCATCATCATAGGAATAGAAATATACTCTCAGACTATATCCCTCGTCATTATAGGCTTCGTAAGAGGTATCCTCATTCTTTGCATCGATCGTAAATCCTGCATCAATACAGTCATCTACATATGCGCGATACTCATCCACC
>JAEIGA010007449.1_pt1 | contig 16629 bp, 22 predicted proteins | sample 9270691 | NCBI WGS metagenome assembly JAEIGA01 (sample SAMN17057246, study PRJNA624740) | gut metagenome | biome: biome; isolation source: fecal sample | host: Bos grunniens | place: China: Xizang | collected 2019
GGCAAACCACATGGCAGGGTAGCTCAGTGGTAGAGCAGAGGACTCATAAGCCTTTGGTCGGGTGTTCAAATCACCTCCCTGCTATTATGGGAGCGGTCGTAACCAAGAAAAAATGGTAACGACCGCTCCTTTTTTGTGCCTGGATTTCAGCGACTTATAAAATCGCAACTCATAACGGAAAACGGACTTCCTGGGCTGATTTTGCATCCATTTTGCCCCTGTTTTGCAGTCAAAAGGACTCGCTTAGACTCGTGCGGTTCCAGTCACATTACATGCAATTAGCTGAATATCCGTGGCTTAAATGACAAAAAATCGGCGTCTATCAGTTAAATCACATTGCTTACCTTGCAAGTGTTGAAAATGAGTCTTTTGTGACGATTTTCTCATAACGGAAAAAGTCATCCAATTTTGATTCACAGTCACAAAAGAAAAAGTAACAAAAACCTTGCATATTTATACTAAATAGCTTATACTATACAAAGGAACTTTTTACTCCCTGTTTTATGAATAAGAAGACAAGCAAAGCAAAATCGGTAAGCGCAGACATCGAAGTCCGCGTGAAGAGCGTAGATGGCACCACCTATCGCGCCCTCGTTGAGAAGAGAAACAAGAAAGTCACCTACCTGTGCCAGCATATTCGCGGGGCTTTCACCAAAGACCGCAAGATTGCCAAGCCGCTCACAGAGCTGGTCATATCCGGCGAATATACGCTACCCCATGTCAAACATCGGGAAATGGTGGAAAAGCTGTTCAAGGTCACGCTGAGCGCCCCGAAGCGTAAACCTCGCCGCAGGTCAACCAACGATGCGATTCAACGAGTAGAGGTCATTCCCCCGTGGCTGATGGACGAAGAAGAGCTGCAGTCTCAGACAGAAACTCCCAACGATGCTGAAATAGAAGCCGCCCTGTGGCAAGAAGTCGAAGAAGCCCGTGAAGCCGAACTTGCAGAAGAATTAAACGCGCCCGTGACGGAAGTGGAGCCGACCGCCGAAGCCCCGGCACAGGAATCCGGCGTTGAGCCTACTGAACCGGAAGCTGCCGGAGTGGTCGAAATCAAGCTGACCACCTACAATCTGAAAAAGACAGGCCAAGCCCCGGTAAGCATCACGCCCGAGAGTAAAGACCTCAAATTGGCACCCGGCGACCAACTGATACGCATTTACAAAGGCAAGCTGATTGAGGTAGACGTACTCGATAGCGGATACAAGTGGAAAGATGAGATTTACCCCACCCTCACCCATATCAGTTGGAAAGCTACGGGCTACCAAATCGGTGGCAACAACTTCTTCGGGCTTCCTACCAAGCGCCGTAGGGAATAACACGAGCACACACTCAACCGCCCTTTCATAGGCTAGGCATTTCGTGTTTGCGTAAAAAATACACCGAAAGTCTGGTTCATGTAAAAAATCACTTTTCTGAATTATTAAATAACTTGTCAAGCATATCTGGTAGTTCAGCATATTCATTAAACCAGATAACATTTAATCCAAGTCTTGACATTATAATACGAGTTAATTCTACTTCTCCATCTGTATGTCCATGCTCACTTTTCTTTAGAAATACGCAATGTTTTTTGCTCCCCTCCTTATTTGCTAGTTCTAATAGACGTCGCAAATTAGGATCTTTCATAGAAAAGCCTAAAAAAACACAATTTGAGTTACGCATATAATGTAGTTGTTCAACATTAATCCACATATATGACTCATTAAATAACCTATTATAACTGCTTTCATCTAAAACTAGATAAGGCACACTTGTCGGATTGGTTGATTTTGGTATATATCCGTGTACGTGAAGAATTGGCATACCTTCACGCATCATTACCTCGTCCCCTTCCAATATAGGAAAAAACGACACTTTACACTTTTCCAATTTTCTCTCTATTATATCATCATAATTGTACGTTACAACCGCATCAACTTGCATGTTCTGAATTATGCTAATTACCCTATCAAGAAGAGGTGATTCAGTTTCTTTTTTCGCATATAATGCTCTTTTTATAATCTGGTGCACTTGAACATCAGTCATCTCTTCTTTCAATGCCGCCATTATTTTTTGCGCCTTAATAATCAAATTGTCCTCTTTAATTTTTGATATGATATTCTTAATTTTAGTATTTCGGATACATTTCTCTATATTCTCCAAAAATATTTCCCATGAAGGCAAGCCTGCGTCCATACTAACACCAGCACCAATAAATAATGTTCTACGACCATCTAATTTCGGGAAATCCTCGTTATCGATTCGTCTTCGCTGTTTTCGAGTAGGCACTTCATCTATAATTTTTTTTGCAGGTAAAAACACAACAAGCTCAGACTGAAGTTGATTTATGTATTCTTGCGATATGCTGCTATCCATATATACTACATACAAATGATATCCAAATGGAAGCTCTTTTTTTGCATAATTCAAAAACCTAGTAATAGTTAACCCTAGCTTATATTTAAACTCAATTACAGCAGGACCTTTAATTTTCAATTTTGCGCAACCTTTCGGTAAAACCATATCCCATACAGAAGAACATGGATTAGTTACACAACCCTCTAATTCTTTAGGACTACATTTGGAAACTATTGCCTGATATGTCCTATTGAAGAACTCATACCAACTAGATGCCTCTTCTTTTGCCATGCTCAGCATAGTATCACATATAAGATTCATTTTAAAGTAAAAAATAAGCAAAAAAAAATTAAATACCTGAGGACTTAATTCGAAATATCCATTAGAATCATCGAAAATATAACATTGTATAGAAGAAACACTTTAATCATCAGTCCGTAAATAAAATAATGCTTTTGGATGTTGACTACGAAAATCTAGATAACAACTCGTCCTACCTACACAAAAGGAAAGCATCCATCTGCATTCATGCGCAATGGATGCTACATAATGGGATTTAATTATTTGATTCTCGAATGAAATGGAAACTCAGCTCTTTAATTTCTCCATATCTAGCAGTTAAGAACTTGTGTACGCCCCAGGGGATGAGGTCTTCGTTAATCTTGACCTCGACTCGTTTGTACTCGTTCTCTTTAACCAGCTTGAAGTGTGCTTCGATGTATACGTTCATGGTTGTTTGTGGAGTTAATGGTTGTTGATGTTGGTATGGAAAATTACCCAGTCGATATTGACTACGCTTGTCGGTGCCAGTGGGAGCCCGGTGTTAAGGGCTTGTATCAGAATGCGGTTAATACCGCATTCTTCTAATACAAGGTATAACTCGTCACCTGTCTCCCCCGGATTCAGCCATTCGCGTTTGATGCGGACTATGTCGCCTCTTTTTATGGATTGTGTGTTCATTGGTATCTTTCTATGTCGCCTCCTTTAACGGGAAGCGGGTTCCCAGCCCTCAATTTTGATGTTGGTCACGATGCCGTAATTTTCATACAGGCTGATGATTTCGCGGTCGGCCATCCCCTGTAGGAACTCGTGGTAGTTTTTGTCTGATTCAGACCCGGCTTCCAGCTCCTTGCGGTAGCTGTCGGCGTATGCCTTGTTTTCCTCGTAGGTGTTCAGGGTGTCAGCGATTTCCTCCAGCTCGAACTCATCGTAGTCGGCGGGGTTAATGCCGTAGGCTTTCAGTTTGTCTATATACTCGTTATTCATTGCTACTTAGTGCTTTGTTATATGGTTACAGTATAGCATATTAAGCACAAGATGCAAGGACTTTTTTACTTTTCCTTGCATCTTTTTATGCTTATTTTCAATGCTTAATGATGTCATTTTTGCTCATCAACTCGCTTATCCATAAACTCCTCGTGCGCGCGTTTCACGAACGGACAATTCGCACACTTATTCTCGGCTTCGAGTCGCAGCTTGCGCTCTTGGTCGTAGAGGTGTTCGTATCGTTCAGCTCGCTTCATTTCACGCCAGAGGAAGATACCCATGATGGCACCCACAGAGGCACCATTCTGGATGTACTCGATAATCGGGTTGATTTCGGCTGATGCCAAGCTCACGACAGCTAAGGCATTGGCGACCACGATGCCGCCTGTTACAAATGAATTGGTCATAAATGTATGATGATGGGTTAGGTGTTAAGAAGTGCCAGCAATGCATCCTTGCGGGCGAGAAGTTGAATGAGTCCTGCGTGTTCTTCGGCAGACAAGTGTGAGATGGTGTCGTACGCATGGCGAACCTGCAGCTCCCAGGTATGCACCGGAATCAGGTTGGTATACTGCCATTGTCCATTGCCACCTAAGCAACCACTTTCTGCTTCAGTAGTTCGAGTTACGGCAAAGCAGCATTGGTGTCCTACCGCATATTGAGAGCCATCGGCATAATCGCTGGTATGGAATGTAACCAGCAACATATCCCCGGCTTCTACCTCAAATGGGTCAAACACCCAGCGCATGGTCTCCCCTACGCTATGCTGCTGATAGTTCGTACTGGTGGCAAGTAGGGTTTTGTTTCCGCTGTTATCCTTTATCCAGACCTTGACCAGAATATCCGTATTGGCAGGAGCCGGGGTACCGCTGGCTCGACATAGAGTAGAAAGAGCAAGGATCCGTCCTCTGTTTTTCATGACCATGCCGAAGCCATACACGTTAGCGTTATCGCTTGCTGTACCGGATGGCGATTCATACAAGGTTGTTAAGGCGGACGTACCCAAATCGGCAAAGAAGTCCTTTTTGTCGCCTGCATTACCTTCTTCCAACCACAACTCATAAGCCGATGCTCCTCTCTCGCCATGGTCACCAGTTTCACCTTTCGTACCGCGCTCTCCTTTGAGCGACTCCAGCCATGCTGCTTCCGTGCCAATAAAGCCATTAGCCACGGCAATCTCATAAGCGGAAGCACCGGAAACATCGACCGCCAGCCCACCGTTGGCGGCTTTGCCTACCGGGCGCACCTGCTTGCCGGAAATCGTCTCGTCTGTTCCCAGCATGACGAAGCCAGAGGTATCAGCGGAGGCTTGCTTGCTGTTCACCCATGACTTAGTGGCCACCAGATCCGGCGCGGGATATTCCCCTGCTGCGGCTGTGGGTGCATCCGTGGCCAGTCGGATAATATCGTTGAGCAGAGTCGTGTTGATGGTGTCGGAGATACGCTCTATCCCATTTTCCTGCCATGCGAACTCGGAAACAGCTGCTATTGAGGATACTGTGGACGCGTTCCCTGAACCTACCTTGAACGCCTTGTTCAAAGCAACGCTGCTAACAGACAATGATAAGGCAAACTGCGTACCATCTTGAGTGGTCACACCATTATCGGATTCTGCATACGCCAACATTTCTCCTTCATACCCATCTTTTGCCTTTATACCAAAGCGCAGATTCCGAGCAGCATCGCAGCCCAGCACGATGACAGAAAGATTGATGTTTGCGCCACGTTTGAAACGCAATGATGTGATTGGAGTGCCACCGATTTTCGCTTGAATGGCCGCCGGAGATTTTTCTGGATTGATGTAGATGTTCATACCCCATGGCGGCATGTCAAAAAAATGGGAGCGGCGTGGTAGCGGCTCCCCTGGGGCTGAATACCGGGATTCCGGTTATTTCGCGTGTCGGCGGTTCACGTATTTCAGCGCGAGGCTCAGCGTTTTCTCGTCCACCGGCAATTCGTGGTACAGCGCAAGCCCGGCCAGCTTGCTGAACTCCAGACTCAGCCGCTCGTTCTGCGGGGCGAGCTTGGAGATATTGCGGATGTACTCATCCTGTGCTTTCTTGAACTTCAACTTATTGTGCTCGTTCTCGATGGCGTCTTGGTACTTATCCAGCACTTCCATCGTCTTGTCGAGGGATGCTTGGAACTCTGCACCCTTAGCTTCGAGTGCCTTGCGGATTTCTTCTTTGCTTGCGTTAATCATGGTCGTAGAGGATGGTTAGATTTTCGTGCGGAGATAGTATAGAGCCTTTACTGCGTACTGCCAGAGCATCATGTCAACGCTGTGGCCGTAGTAGTATGCCGCGCCGCATACTTCGATGAATCGTTCTGCCATGGCATTCTGGTTAGCGACCGTCTCGTCAAGGATTGCCTTGTAGTGTTGAGCCTTTTCCGGGTCGGTGTTGCTGTACTCCATCCACTTGCTGATGGCTTCCGAGCCTCGCTCAAACTCTGCGCTGAACTTGGCGTATTCCTCTTCATACTCGCGGATGGCTTTCTCTTTGCGTTCCTGTTCGTTCATGATTCTTCGGAGTTAGGCGTTGATAAACTTCTTGGCAACGGTCAATGCAGGGCTGGAAACTTGGATATCCATTTCATTCATGTGCTGCACGGCTTCCATCAGCTTGTTAGCCTTATACTTCAGGATTCGCTTCTGCTCGTTGATGCGGTCTTTGATACGCTCATTCTCGGCTTTGAAATCCTCCATCACTTCTACGGCACTGCGCGGGTCGAGGATATGCAGGAGCTCCGTGCTGTATTCTGCACGGCGCAGGAGGGCTGCTTTCTGATGCTCGTACTGTTCCATCGTCTCGTACTCGTGCAGGAAGCTCAGGAGCTGGTACTTATACTCGCGGGCGATGCTGTTACGCTTCAGCTCGTTCATGTCGGTTGCTGCGGATGACTTACTCATGGCTGTGTAATATGTTAAGCATTAGTCTTTTGTCTATGGTGAAAGTATAGCAAATTGCGCACAATATGCAAGGACTTTTTTACTTTTTCTTTCGTCTTTTTACACTAATTTTCAACAACTTACACTACCATACACAATAAGTGATTCCGGCAGGTTAGGATACCGGAATCAGTTGTAATTGGGTTAAGATTTCCAGACTTTTGTCTGCATGTAATAGGTTCCGTTAGGCAGCTTTGCTCCACGAACCGTGTAGTTCTCTTTTTGAACTTCTTTGTAGTGCTTCTCAGCGAACGTGTGTGCCAAAGCTACCAACTCAGCCTCGGCTTTATCTGCTAGCTCGTTGGTGCAGATGGTGTGGTACGTTACGCTTTCTGCAACTTCCCAGCAACTTACGATTTCACCTGCCTTGTTGTGGTATACTGTAGTAATGCTTGTGCTCATGCTTGCTATGGAGTTAGGCGTTGATGAAAACCTTGGCCATGGTAATGACACTTTCCGCGACGGGGAGCCCGATTTCCTGCATCTTGGCTGCTGCTACAATCAATTTTTCACACTTCTTTGCCAAGAAGAATTGCTGGTCCTCGATGTTGGCATGGGCGCAGTCACGCTCAAACTCAAAATCCTTAGCAAGGTATGCTGCGCTTTCATTATCCAGCTGGCTCATAAGCCCTTTGGTTAATTCCTCGCGTTTATCGATGGCTTCCAACTGGCTTATGTATTCATTCAGCTTGTCCATCCCTTTTAAGAAGCTTACGAAGTGGTACCTGTAGTTGGAGAGGACGCTGGACTTCAGGTTGCTGTCGGCGGTGTTGTTAGCGGTGTTGCTCATGGTTATTTAATGTGTTAAGCGTTAGCCTTTTATCTATGGTGAAAGTATAGCAGATTGCGCACAATATGCAAGGACTTTTTTACTTTTTCTTTCACTTTTTTGCATTTATTTTCAACAACTTAGACACTTATCGCAAGCAGCTTTACTCTGTGTGTTTTGTAATACTCAGCCTCATAGTTCCAAGCATGTTTTGGCCACTTGTATGTTCCTACATCATCACCAGGGTTAAAATCCACCAAGACCACCTCCGAATCAGGAAAATCATCAGTCAAAATCTTGTACGCAATCCAGCCTGTTGATGGGAATGATCCATCGGTTTCATTCCTGTACACTCGATACCACAAGCGTTCCTGAGCCAAGGCATTATCGCTTAGCAACAATACATCGTCATACATAGAAAACACGGATTTCTCCAATCCACATGGTAGAAACCATTCTCCCTTACGGTCTGCATTACCACGAGCAATAAGAACCTTTCTATTAGGCATTTTGCGCAACGAAGCATCGTCAACGGCTCGATTCAAAAGAACCAAGACATCATCCGGCTGTATACGTAGACAAGCAATATCCTTGTCGGGCGAATTGGAAAAGACAAGGAAGCGAGAAGCTCCGCTTAATGCTATCTTGGTTAGATTGTTCATCTTGGGAAAACGCTCAGTAATACACAACGCTCGAGAGGCATACGATTCCGGTAAACGGTATGGGCGAAGCGCTGCCCAATGAGAATAGTATCCATTGTCATTATGCTGAACAAACAGCGGAGAGAAAAACAAGCCATAGGCATGTAAGGAAGAGAACGAGCTTATGCGAGAAATAGCCAAATCTGTTACGCCGTTGTTAATGATTGCTTGAGCAAAAGGCATATAGGCATCGCGAAATACAACAAGGGCATGGCTACCTTTATTCTCTGCAATCCCCGGAATCAATCGTGTATAGGGCTCGGTACAATCTTCCAATAATAACGTTTGCTTGCCTCGGTAAATGCTGACACCGTTAATATCCCCCAGGCATAAAATACCACAATCTGCCGGTAATGGGTGAGCCGCCAGAATGGCATCTAATTCCATTTGCGGATTCCTACAAGGATAAGCATCATCCTCGAATATGACGATATACGGAAGTTCTTGCGCATGGGCTTCAAATAAAAGCTCCAGAAAATTGAGAGCGAGCGCAGAATACGCCTTTGGCTCATTTGCTCTGGTAGCTACTGATACTTGAATGGGATTGCGCAACTTAGGATATACCAAGCCCCTATCCGCAAAGACTCGCTTCATCACAAATTGACGCCATAGCGATACCGAAAAACAGAAACTGTATTGATTCAAATCTATCTTCATGTGGAGTGGATGTTGTATTGTAGTTGAATCTTCAAGGTATCATTGGCAAAGTTCATACTAGCCGAGGTTTCCAATGTATGTCGTTGCGTCTTCTCTGCATCATACCACCATTGAGAGGGTGAATAATAGGCATCCCTATTATGGTGAGGAATACTGCCACATGCAGCTAGAATTGAAGCGTGAAGTTTCAGTCGGATAAGCTTTTTAAGCGTATCCTTATTCAGGCTAACATAAAGGGTTGTAGGAGTACATGACATATCAGTACGAAAGGGTTGAGTCTACACTTATCGAATCTAGGGTCTGTTCAGCCGACGTGTTTACCTTAAGGGCTCCATACGCATTGCTTTCCAAAATACCGGAAGCATGAACCTCAACCTTGATTTCATCCACCACTTCCTGCACCAATGAATTGATGGCTTCTTCGTTAAAAGTTACCGTACTGCCGTTGATGGTAAACCATGTTGGGTCAAACTGATAATTGACACAACCACAAGAACTGCCGCCTACCGAACCACTACCGGAATCACCACCATCGTTGCCTATCGGTACAGTTAAATACAAGATTCCTCGCTCAATTCGATTGTTGGCAGAAGAAAACGTTGAAAGAGGCTCGTATGAAACATTTACACCGGCCAGCGCACCAATGGCATTCTTTACCGTATCTGCATAGGGCAATAATGCGTGGCCATTGCTAAGGTGTGGTAGATGATGTGTGTCTGTAAGAGAAAAATCCTCAATACCTCCCAGCTGCTTGTTGCCACCATCCATATCGGCGCGTTCCAGTTCAATAGAGATAGCTGCTCCATCCTGCATAGCAATTCCCTTGCCGGGCTGCAACATTTTGAAGACAAGTAAATTATCCCGGCGTTCCAAAAAAATATTCAGTCCGGAAGAGGAGTCCTCACAGTGTTGTTTAGAATCAACCTGAACCATCTGTAACTCGATAGCCCCCTGCTGCTGCTGGCAGATATAAAAATGGTTCTGCTCTTCCACCTTTTCCATGTAGGCGGTACCAATGAGAACAGACATCAGCCCGGAACCATCAGACAAGTTATCGCTTGAACCGGCACCCCAAGGAGCGTACGCTTGTTCATCCAAAGCAAAATCGGCATACTCAACTTTTCCGGTCTTACTTTGCTTGATAACACAGTATACGTTGGTGGGCGTTGTCGAAAAAGTAGCTAAGTCAATCCATTCCGGATTTTCTACGGATCCCGCAGATGAGCCATCACTACTGCCGGCTTGTTCTACATACGGAACAAGATAGGTATGGCCTGTATAGTCGCTTATATAGCCACGCCGCACCTGTAAAATCTTCGGGTAACCGTCTTCCGTTTCATCGCACAAATACTTAGGCTTAAGCCTCAGTTCAAAACCACATTCCACAAAAACCGGCATTGCAGAATCCCCCATATCTCGATACTTCGATATGTGATTCATGCCTGATGCGTAAGATATTGATGCGGTCGAATATCTGTCAGAACCACATTTTTTATCCAATGAGGCGAGACAATCAATGACTTGGTTAAGCCAACGTGCCGACAATTTTTCCCCGGCTCGAACTTTATCCGGTAGTTTCATAGACTCAATTCCCATATAAATGTGTATTCCATCCACCAAGACCGGACAGCAACCAGGTACTTTCTACTGCATACGTTTTGCCATCATCATTGAGCGATACCATGCGTGCCACCAATAGCCAGTTCTTGCCCGGAAAAGGAGGTGCATTCGGAGGGGTGTCAATTTTGCCAACCTTTGACACATCAATCTGATTGGCTTTGGTATTGTAAGATGTGTTGTAGGTTGCCGTAATATCCTTGTAGGTAGTTACACCCTTTAGGATTAACTGTACACCTATGCTATTTTTATTGAGAAGACTACCAAGTGCTCGTTTGATGGGTTGACCATCTTTATCAAGCATAGGTTTCCCGTTGTTGTCAACCACCGGCACCAGTTCCCACATGCGAGCTCCATCCATGAGTGCTTTCAGGTATTCCAATTCAGCCCCGGAAAAACCGGACATCTTAGGATGGGTTAACAGAGGTTCATCTACGACTGTAACATCCAAAGAACTATGAAAATTACTCATTTTCTCTTCCTTTTCATCGTCGTCAGAATCGGAACCATCATCGTCACCGGATTCTTCATCATCCTCAACTAAAGGCTTAGTGTATGTGAGTTTCACGGAAGTCATACCACCTACGCCCGGTGTGACCACGGCTTTCGATAGCTCCACATTACCGAGAACGTCAATCTTACTCCCCATGGCAGGAAGCGAATTCATTGCTCGGTGTTCCGGCACTTCGTATGTAATATCTACGGTATTGCCGGTGTCACTTCCCCTATTCTTCTCGATAGTCAGATTGGTAACGGTGTACTCACAGTTACCAATGGTGACATATCGTCCTTTTGCTCCGAATCCAGTTTTCAACATAATGAGTGGAGCATTGTCAAAAGTACTTAATCTGAAATGACAGCCGCAACATTCCCACTCACCTGAATGACAGGCTTACGTTTGAGTGACGTATCCATCTGCCCCAGTAGCTTGGTTTGCTTTTTGGCTTCCGACAACATCGGGCCACCAATCAACACGGAGCGACCACCGCCACCGGCAGCGGCTGTTGAGGAAGATATGCGGTTACCGGATTCTCGATTGCGCCCTATATTACGAGCGCGTTCTCTCTGCTGCCGTTTCTCTTCTGCTTGTCTCTCCAGTTGCACCATACGCCGAGCTTGCATTTCCGGGTCGCTAAAGCCCTTTCGTTCATATTCTCGGGTAAGCTGAATAACGCGCTGTTCTTCTTTAAGAAGTGCCAATTTTCTTTGATGACCATTAATTTCTGCCTCCAAAATGGACATGGTCATTTGGAAATCTTCGTATTGACGCTGAGTTTCATGATTTTCTTCCCATATTCGGTCATTCAATCGTTTATGCTCAGCCTCGGCATCTCTCGCTTCCTTTTGGATTCTTTCCTGCAACTCCACAATTTTGTTGTAGGCTGTAATCAATCGTTCCAGCCTTACATCGTCTCCGAGTTGAGCGTCATATGCTGTTGAAGATAAGCGTTGAATCTCATCATACAATGCCTCTGCTGATTTGAAGCCGCCGGCATCCGATAAAATCAATCGGATTTGCGTTTCCGGTGCGAATTGGCTGATGTACTTATTACGCTCCAACTCATACTGCCGATTCGCCATATCAGCCATACGCTTGCTGACTTCTTCGATTTTACGAGCAAGCTCTTCCGCTTGTTCATTTTGTTTCCGGAGGGCTTCTGCGGCGCGTTCGGCGGCAATGGCTGCTTCTACTTGTTTGGGCAAGGTATCTTCGTAATATCGTTTACGTTCTTTCAGCCGGTCAATCTGCTGATTGAGCAAATCGATAACCTCCTCATCCTCATCTTTAGCGATGGCCATATCGCGCTGATCTCGCAAGTCATCTATACGAGATTCCAGATTTTCAATGAATGATTCGTATTGGTCGTGCGTTTTAACTCTTGAAGCTTGCTTTTCCAAATCCTTGAGTGCGCGATTAAATTGCCTAGCCGATTCTGCTGCTTGTTCAGCGGCTTCCGAATTGCCCATAAACCAGCTGTACAGCGCGCCCAAAGCTTCACCAATACCTACGATAATCAAACCTATGCCGGTGCTGACAATAGCGGCTTTAACGGCAACCATGGCCGCTCTTGTTACGGTTGCCATGGTTGTCCACGCCGTAGACCAAGCCAATTTAAGCCCGGCAAGCGTGGAACTCATGGCGGTTCGGATACCGCCCATCGCTGATTTGAACATCCCGGTAAAGGAGGTCAGATTGAAACTGCGGAATACGCCCATCAGTCCGCTCGCCTGCGTTTTTAATGCAGCAGTACTTGTTATGGCAGCTCGGGTATTTCCGACATACATCAATATACCGGCAGCTACAGCAGCAATGACGGTCTTTGCTCCTCCCAACATGCTAACCAGTTCGCCGATTCCGCTGATAATCGGGGATATGACACCTACCGCAGATTCAAAGGCTGTGGCCAGCCCTTGACCAAACGCTTGTATAGTAGGGGTAAGTGTTTCCATATAGCTGCTTAGCTCTTGCATTACCGGCAAGATAGCAGCATTGAGGGGTGTTCCCAGTTCTACCGCCAATGCACTGAAATTGTCTGTCAGGGTACTTAACGCACCGGAAAAGGTTTGCGATTGGAGTTTGGTCATATTCTCCAACAAACCACCCGGTCCGGTCAGCTTTTCCAAGGCTGCATCCAGATCACTGACATCAAATTGGCGCTTGGAGATTCCTTGGAACACTTCCTCAAACGAAATTCCTTTCATCTCTGCCAGCAATCGGCGAATCGGCACACCTTGCATTTCCAAGGATTCGGCCACTTCGTTGGTTAATCCGGCGTTCTGCACCTTTGCATAAAGGAAAGCCAAATCCTTAAGGGGCTTACCGGACACAGAGGCTATGTCTCCCAATTTTCGGATGACTTCTACGCTTTTCTCTGCTTCCGTACCCATAGCAAGCAGCGTTTTAGCGGCATCGGATATATCCCCGAACTCAAAGGGTGTTTCAGCCGCATATCGCCGGAGTTTGGCTACATACTCTGCAGCAGTTGCTGCATCTCGCATCATTACCTTGAATGCAAGTCCGGTTTGTTCCATCTTGGCTGCTTCTTCTGAGATGGAGCCTAAGGTGCTAAAGGCGCTACGCACCGAGGCGATGGCAGCCTTAACAGCAGCAAAAGCAACAACAAAACGCCCGGCGAGACTATCCACCGAGCTTTTTACTTTGCCTACTTCTCCCTTGATTTCATCAAGGGCTTGCCTTAAGGAAGAAGCATCTCCGGTAAACTCAAAGCTTACATCAGCCATGTCGAGTCAGATATTTCAATCGTTGATATAAGGCGTGTTCTTCTGCTTCACCTTCCCCTGATTGATGGCGCCACGTTGTTTTGATACCCTCACTAACCCATGCTGCATGCAAGTATTGTAGCGTTCGTTTTAAGGGCATCCAAATAATCGTATCTTCGCTCCACCCCGTCGCTCTTGCAATAGTGAATATCACACCGGCGTTGAGCGAGGGGCTTGCGCATTTGGGGATTCGTCATCATCTTCGGATTGCGGAATTGTTCCGGCCATCTCAACGGAAGCAGAATCTGCAACCAGAGAGTTAATAATTGTGCTGAGTTCGTTTGGCTTGATGTTCATACAAAACAACGCTACCTTTTTAGGGACTTGTGAGGGGGTGTTGTAGACAGCCTCGACTACGTCCTCAATAGGAGCGGCGTGCACCCAAATGTATTCAGTAAGAACGCGAATGTCGGTTTCTACGGCTTCCGTTACTCCGGAGCACAAGGGGTTGCCAAGCTGGCGTAATATCTCCAAGGAACCAAGAGAAATCGGTCGCAATACCAGCCCATTTTTCAAGCGTGTATCAGGCTTGATGATGGAGCGATTGTTTTCATCCTCTCGCGTTTGTATATTAATGTGAGGCATAACTATGTATGGGGTTAATTGTGAGTAAACTTGCGGATAAGAAGCCCAAGTTGGGATTCCGGCGTTCCCTCAGGAATGACGAGTGTTTTTCTACCACGTTTCACCATTTCCATCTTCGGAGTATTGCCGATATGATAATTGATAAGCGTGCACAGATTTTTCATCGCGGCTGCCATATAGGCAAGAGGATGTTCATTCCCCGGATTACTTATCCAATTCTTATCATTCCATCGAGCTATCATTTCGCTTGCTTTGAACTTACCATCTGTAGATTGTTCATCAAATATCCAGTTGACCATTGCTTCGGTATCACCGGAAACATGAAAGCCGGGGCGTTCTGAGAAGTTTATTCCTAATGCTGTCAGGCATGCGGCCAGCATTAAGGGTTCCAATTCTCCGTCCCGGGAGCGGATAAAGTTGATGGCATCTCGCTGTTTCATCAGAAATCGTAGGTGGATGAGGTTATTTCAAAGCTTGCAAGGTCTTCGTTCTTGAAGCTGATTTTAATCCCGGTTACAACATTCGTACCACTGGACACGGTTGACAGACCGTGATCCGGGGCGGGATTTGCCAGCACAAGTGTTTGTGCGACCTTGATGTCGGTCGGATTTTCTCGCGGGATGTAACCTTTCATGCTGATGTCGGTTTGGTCATCATAGAATATAATGCCCACTTTCTTACCGCGATAATCTCTCTGCAATTTGCTGTCAGGCTTATAATCGATATCTTGGGATTCCAACAAAATGCCTTGCTGGTCCTCTTCAAGTCCGAATACGCCTACTGTTCCTATAATCGTTGCCATAATACTATGTCGGGTTGTCAAAATTGCACAACAACACGAAAACTTGCACTTTGATTAAAACTATTGCCGTTTGCTTCGGGCTCTTCTATACCACGCAGACTGATGTGATAGAGGATAAAATCCGGTGCAAGCTCGTTGATGCGATTGAGGGCTTCTTTGTTTGCAATCCATGAGCAAAGGTCGGCAAATGCCCGGCGCATTTCGTTGTGATTCTTTTCGTACCCGGAATGTGTAAACTTGGCTTCCAAGGTGCATTCCCATGTTCCATTGCCAGAAATCAATTCTTCATCCGCTATACAAGTCAACAATAAGTAGGGTTCTCTCATTTCTACGTTATTGATGGGTGTATATATTGTAACATTCGGCATACGCTCAGTCAGGATAGAGCGAACGTGTTCTGCTATGCTATGTGTATTCATCGTACTGATTGTATGAGTTTTCTTTTCAACGCTCGCAGGTTCCCAGCAAACCCTCGCTCCACTTTATCCAGTACGAATGCAGCACGGCGCATGGTCATGGCTTCATTGTACGGCACGGAATTGGTTAAGATGATAGTGATACGATCTCGTTTGCGAGTGATACGGCATGAGCCCTCACTTGTTCCGTGGCGTTTTACCCATGCAGGGATGCGTGTTGCCTTGAGCTCGTCAGCAGCGGCATTCCAACCTGCGGCTTCACGCCCTAAGCTCTTCTTTTTCTTGGCAAGCATTCGGCGAAGAGAAGCATCACTTTGGTAGCCCTTTTTCGTGATTCGATGCGTTTCAAAGTGAAGCGTTACTCGGTTAGTCCATTCGCTTTTAACAGCAGAGGGATTTTTGCTCAGCACCATGGGCATGGTGTTGCGTACAGCCTGAGTAGTGAAGCGTTTGGCTCCCTCAATGAGGGCTTCTTCCAGCGTTTTCTGCCCTAGGATAGCGAACTTGGCGAGCTTGCGGTCGAGGGATGCAGAATTGATGGTTACTGTTGCAGACATTCCAGAGAGACGAATGGTGTTGATTTCTTGACACTCATGCTCTCAATGCGAAAGCTCACGCCCTCGTAATAGAGCAAGTCGCCCACCGCCGGGGTGGACGACAGGTCGCTTCGCCGGACTCTCACCGACAGGGAGCGGGTGGGAGAGAACCCTCCCAGCTCCAGCTCCGCTGCCAGCGAGCCCTCGTTGACCAATGCCGGTATTCGTTTCCTGCCGATGCTGATGTAGTCAGGTAAATCCTGATGAATGCTCAGGAAATCGGCGCTCATTTCATCGGCAAGACTCATGGTCACGTAGCAGAGGTTACGGTGATGCGCTGCAATGCTGCAGGTCGGATAACCTGATAGCCGTACAGGCATTCCAGCGTGATATACACCTTGTTGGAGGTCGTATCCGTATAGCGCAGGTAGCCAAAGGTCAGCCCGGTGACAGGGTCGGTCACGGCTCCGGCTTCATCATAGTTGGCGATGGGCTGGAGGTAACGCATGGCTACGGCCATAGCCGAGGGATGGGTGACGAACCCGGCAAGGTTCTCGCCGTTGTCCGGCACGCAGTCCGTCTCGTACACGTTGAGTCCGGCCAGTCGGTTGATGCGGGCTTCTACCACGCCCGGCTGCGCCAGATTGGTGATGAAGCTGCGGGACACGATGTCGTCTGCCAGCAAGGCGGTGTTCAGGCTGGTGTTAA
>JAEIGA010007450.1_pt1 | contig 16627 bp, 13 predicted proteins | sample 9270691 | NCBI WGS metagenome assembly JAEIGA01 (sample SAMN17057246, study PRJNA624740) | gut metagenome | biome: biome; isolation source: fecal sample | host: Bos grunniens | place: China: Xizang | collected 2019
CGTCTACAAGATGTACAAGGAGAACGGCACAGTACGCTACTCCATTGCCACACGATGGGCAGACATTGCCGAGGATGTGGACACCGGACTTTCCCTGTATCCTATCGCTCATTTCCTGTGGGAAGAGAAGGAAGGCTCTGCCCGTGGTGAGGGTGAGGTACGATACCTTATCCCCAACCAGATCGAGGTAAACCGCACCGAGGTACGGCGTGTACTGGCGGTCAAGTATCAGGCATTCCCGCAGAAGATCGTGGATGTCACGAAGATCTCCAATCCGCAGGCACTGAACACGGTGGGCGGCATCATCAAGACAGCCGGACAGACTGTGGATGATGTGCATAAGGTTGTGGGTACAATTCAGCCTGCACAGATGTCTCCCGATGTCAAGGAGCTGCAGGAGAGTCTGATCATGGTTACGAGAGAGCTTGCAGGCGCAGGCGATACGGCAACCGGACAGGTGAATCCCGAAAGTGCATCCGGTCGAGCCATTCTCGCCGTACAGCAGGCTTCTCAAGCACCTATGACGGAGCAGAAGGAAAGCTACAAGAACTTCATCGAGGACATCGCCAAGATCGATCTGGAATACCTTGTGGTGTACTCCGAGGACGGCGTGAACATGGAAGAGACGGTCACTGATCCCATGAGCGGTGAAGAATACGTGCAGATGGTCAACGTGCCTCAGAGCGTACTTCAGCAGCTTCAGGCGGTGGCAAAGATCGATGTGACTCCGAGAGGCGTGTATGATCGCTTCGCTATGGAGCAGACGATGGAGAACTTCCTGATGAACGGCTTCTTCAATCCTCAGCGTGTAGCAGAGTTTGAGGCATATGTCAAGGCACTGCCGGATGACTCCGTAGCACCGAAGCAGGATCTGCTTGAGGGCATCGAGAACATCAAGGACACGCAGATGCGTATCGCTCAGATCAATGCACAGGCACAGCTTATGCAACAGAGGGCGCAACAGTTTCTGATGGAAGATCCCGATGGACAGGCATCCCAGATTGCCGAGGCACGGATGATGCTTCAGAATCAGATGCCGATGGAAGAGGAAGTCATGGCAGAGGAAGAGGCACTGCCCGAACCTGAAGAATAATCAAGCATCCGAACGGGTGCTTTTTTATATGACCGAGCATTTATGTCATAAAACTGCATGGAATATGGTGAAGCAAACACCGATCAAAAAATAGGAAGGGGATTCTCATGAACGAGAACGAAAACCTTGTTGCCGAACAGGTGACTGAAAACGTGGAGAACACCACAGAAGAAACTGCCAAGACCTACACCGAGGCAGAGTTTAACGCCAAACTGGACGAGGTGCTTGGTAAAAAGCTCGCTCGCCGGGAAGCAAAGATCCGCAAAGAGTATGACCGCAAGTACGGCAATCTTGAGGAAGTGCTGAAGGCAGGAACGGGCAAGGAAAGTGTCGAGGAGATCACAGACACCTTTACGGAATTTTACAAGGGCAAGGGCATCACGATTCCCGAAAAGCCGCACTATACCGACAAAGAGATCGATGTGCTTGCACAACACGATGCCGCTGATATCATCAACGCAGGCTATGAAGATGTAGTCGAGGAAGTCGACCGTCTTGCGGAACTTGGCGTGGAGAACATGACGGCACGGGAGAAGGCATACTTCAAAGTGTTGGCAGAGCATCGGCAGAACACGGAGCGGCAGAACGAACTTGCCCGAATCGGCGTGACAGATGAAGTGTACAACAGCCGGGAATTTCAGGATTTCGCAGGCAAGTTTAATCCGAAGACACCTATTTCCGAAATCTACGCACTCTACGCAAAGACACAACCGAAAAAAGAAATCAAACCGATGGGAAGCATGAAAACCCAGACAGCGGATACCAATGCAGTAAAGGATTTCTACACGCATGACGAGGCGATAAAATTCACCAAGGCAGACTTTGACAAGAATCCTGCACTATACAAGGCTGTACAGGAATCCATGCTGAAATGGTAATGCTTCCTCTCAACAAAAGAAAGGAACAACATTATGGCAGTATCTAATTTTATTCAGCAGATTTGGTCGAAGAAGATTCAGGACGATCTGGAACTCAAGTGTAAGCTCGTAGACAACTGTCTGCGTGACTACGAAGGCGATTGCAAGTACGCTCGCTCCGTAAAGATTCTCGGCGTGGGTGAGCCTACCATCAGCGCATACACTGGCACTACTCCTCTGGTATACGAGCAGATGAGTGACCGTGGTCAGGTGCTGACTATCGATCAGCAGTATTCCTTCAGCTTCCTCGTTGACGATGTCAATCAGGCACAGTCTGTTCCCGGTCTGGCAGAGAAGTATCAGGAGAAGGCTGTACACGGTCTCGCTGTTAAGCGTGATGCGTATGTTGCATCTCTGATCAAGGGTATTACTACTGCTGCTAACATCACCACCGCAACTGCGCTGTCCCGTGAGGAAATCAAGAAAGCCATTGATGCGGCTATCGTTGCTCTCCGTGAGCGTAACTTTGACGAGGAAGGCGTAATCGAGATCACTCCCGCCGTATACAACCTCTTCAAGAACGAGCTGATCACTCTGTCTACCGATAACCCTGAGTACATCAAGAAGGGTATCGTAGGCGTATATGATGACTTCAAGGTTATCATGTCCAACGGTCTCGCCAAGGACACCTCCGGCACTACCAAGTACGCTTACTGCTGCGTTCGTGGCAAGAAGGCGATTGCTTTTGCCGGACAGATCAACGAAGTCGAGGCAGGCAGACATCAGGACTACTTCGCTGACTACATCCGTGGTCTCGATACGTTCGGAGCTAAGGTAATCGATGAATCTCGTATTCAGGTAATCAAAGTACCTGTAGCTTAATTCAGCAACAGCCCCGATATGGGGAATGCATGGCGCATAGCCAAACAAATTGCGGGGGATGGAAGTACCATCCCCCCTTTTTGTGAATATAGAAACATTTCTGTGTTGACAAAAGGGAAAGGAGGATACATATGACAAACTTTATCCGAAAGCCGAGCATTGATCTGATGCCCGGTATCCGAGTCACAAAGGACACGGTGCTTGATTTTAAGAACGAAAGCGTGGAACAGGTTCTGCGTGATCTGGTGCTTCACACGAGCATGACGATCACGGGAGATGGCTATGAAAGCAAGAGCCACACTAAGATCTATCTGGAAGAGGGCGATGTGCTGCTCTTTGAAGAAGACGGGCGTGGATATATCAAGCCTGTAGATGGATTTGTGACGATCGAAGAAGCAATTGAAGACCTGACAAATATTAGAGATTTGGGGTGAAGCAATGTTTGTAGTGAACGATGACATGAGCATTTACTGCACACGGGGCGATACGGGCAGTTTCTATGTGCAGGCTGCGTTTCAGGGCGATAATGATACATACATCTTCCGCAAAGGGGATGTAGTGCGGTTCAATGTATTCGGAAGGAAGGACTGTGAGAATGTGGTTCTTCAGAAAAGCGTAACCGTGAGCGAAGAGACCGAACGTGTGGAGATTTCCCTTGAAGGTGATGATACTCGGTTCGGTGATATTATCAGCAAGCCCACCGACTATTGGTACGAGGTGGAGATCAATCCCGACACAAAGCCGCAGACCATTATCGGCTATGATGAGAACGGTGCGAAGATCTTCCGACTGTACCCTGAAGGAAACGGAGTAGCTGTATGAGCAATGTACTGAGCGGTAATGTATCGGACACCGTGGTTCTCAAAGGCAACATTTCCGGTGCAGGAACGCTCAACGGGAGTGTTTCAGGCACAGGAACGCTCAAGGGCAGCTTACAGGGAATTATCGGCAAAGACGGTTACTCAGCCTATGAGGTTGCAGTAAAAAACGGCTTTGAGGGATCGGAAACTGAGTGGCTTGCGTCTCTTAAAGGCGAGCCGGGTGAGCCGGGAATCAGCGGCAAAGACGGTAAGAACGGTAAGGATGGCTATACGCCTGTAAAGGGTGTTGACTACTTTGACGGACAGCCCGGCAAAGACGGTAAAGACGGCAAAGACGGCGAGGATGGATATACTCCCGTGAAAGGCGTGGACTACTTTGACGGACAGCCGGGTAAAGATGGTGCGGATGGCAAGGATGGCTACACTCCCATCAAAGGTGTGGACTATTTTGATGGACAGCCGGGTAAAGACGGCGCAGACGGAAGCAAAGGCAAGGATGGTATGTCTGCTTCGCATTTGTGGCACGGCACTATCCTCACCGTAACCTCCGCAAGCGGAACATCCTCTGCTGATCTTAAAGGCGCAAAGGGTGATCCGGGCATTGCGGGAAGCAACGGCAAAGACGGAACATCCGTAACCGTGCAGAGTATTACCGAAAGCACGGCAGACGGTGGTAATAATATAGTCACATTCTCGGATGGCAATACTATCACCGTGAAAAACGGAAGCAAAGGAAGCGCAGGCAAAGACGGTAAGGACGGCAATCCGGGCGTATATGTAGGCACTGGCGATATGCCGAGCGGATACAGCATTCAGATCAATCCAAACGGCAACAGCGATTCCTTCCGCAATTCGATTGTGGCAGAGGTGCTTGCAATGGTGGAAGCAAATCTGCAGGCAAGTGCCAATGTGAGGATCGGTACAGTGTCACTGCTTGCGAACGGTTGGAGCGGAACACAGAGTCCGTACTGGCAGGATGTGTCCATTCCTACTGTAACGCCGAATACACAGGTTGACCTTACTCCGAGCGTAGAGCAGCTTGCCATCTTCCACGATAAGGACTTGGCTTTTGTTACGGAAAATGAAAATGGTGTGGTCACGGTGTACGCCATCGGTCAGAAGCCTACGAGTGATTATGAAATCCAAGTGACGATGACGGAGGTGATTGCATGAACAAAAAAATTATAGGCATTACTGTAGGCACTCCGATCAGCATATCCAAGATCGGAAGCGAACTAAAGCCTGTAAAAACCATAAACAACCAAGCTCCCGATGCGAAAGGCAACGTGTATATAACATCATCGGATGTTGGTGCGCCGACAGCGGCACAGTTTGAAGATCTTCGCAATGAAGTTCAAAAACTGTCCAAATTTGAAGGGGCTACCTTGTACGAAGATGTACTCAGTTTTACATCCGACACGGTGTTTTTTCCATCCGGTCGCACTTTTAGCATACAGCCATCTATCAATTATCGTGTGTACTGGAACGGCGTTTTATATGCATGCAATGGCAAAACGTATGACGATCAGCCGTATCTCGGAAATGGCAAACTGGTACATGGCGCAAATGTAGATGACACGGGAGAACCGTTTTGCTTCACAGCAAGTCTCTTTGGTGATGTTGCTGCTTACGTTGTTAAGTCCGATTCTACAACGGAAGACATCGAAGTCAGGATCAATACGGGCATATCAGACGAAACGATTCGGATTGAAAACGGAATCTTTTCCGTAAACACCGCAAAGTCCGTGGAGGAAAACAACAATCTCCCCGTTACTTCGGCAGCGGTGCATACTACCGTTGGAAACATCGAAGTGCTGATGAAAACGATATGATGAAAGGATATGAGAAATGAGTATTGCAACCGAATTTACCAGAATTCAAAGCGATAGAAATACAATCCGGAATAAACTTGTGGAACTTGGAATGGCGAATTCCACGGACAAACTGGATGCTCTGGCAGGAGCTATTGAGAACCTTATCAACCAAGGTGCTGTGAAGGTGGAAGTGCGTGAAGGCGAAACGTACACTATTCCCAAAGGCTATCATAACGGAAGCGGTACTGTATCCGGTGTTAAAGGCGGCGGCAACTATACACTGCAGGAAAAAACGGCAACACCTACCAAGAAACAGCAGAATGTTGTACCGGACAACGGATATTATGGCTTGTCCGGCGTAACCGTAAATCCCATCCCGGATGCGTATCAGGATGTCACTTCCGTTACCGCAAGTGCGGGTGATGTGCTGACTGGCAAAGTGTATGTAACCAAAGATGGTGCTGTGACCGCAGGCGAAATGCTTAACAACGGTGCAGTCAACGCAACGCTTGATGCAACATCGATTACATACACCATCCCGAAAGGCTATCACAGCGGAAGCGGAAAGGTTACGCTTGTACTGGAAACCAAAACTGTTACGCCCACAAAGGCTGCACAGAATATTACCCCTTCCAGTGGTAAGGTGTTGAGCAAAGTTACTGTGAATCCGATTCCTGCGGCATATCAGGATGTGACGGGCGTTACGGCTACTGCGGACAAAGTGCTGACGGGAAGCGATTTTGTCGATGCAGAGGGTACGGTGGTTAGCGGCACGATGGTAGATCACACGGGAGACGGAAGCATTGTACCGCTGACCGTAGAAAGAAACACATACACCATCCCGGAAGGTTATCATGATGGAGAACGGACAGTTTCTGTTGCGTTGGGCGGTACGGCTTATGTCACTCCTACCAAAGAGCAACAGCACATCGAAGGATCATGGGCAGATAACGGCGAAGGAAATCTTATACACCACGGTTTTCTGAACGATGTGTATGTGCAGCCGATCCCGAACAATTATCAGGATATTACCGTTGTTACTGCTTCTCCGAATGATGTTTTGGAGGGTAAATACTATGTGAGTGCGAGCGGTGTTAAGTACGAGGGAGTAATGGCAGACAATGGAAATGTGAGCGATACGATTGACGGATTCAGCAAAACAAGTGTTACTATTCCGGCAGGATATACCACTGGCGGTACTATTACGCTGACCAATGATATTGAAAACGCTCTGAAAGAAATTTAAGGGGGTGCTTGCATGAGTATTAAAAGCGAAATGGAACGCATCAGCAACAATGTATCGGATGCTTTGGCGGCTACTGCTGAGATGGGGGCAAGCGTACCGGAAGGAGCAAACAGCGATAATCTGGGAACGCTTATCCGATCCATTCCAACGGGTGGCGGTGGTGGTGGTTTGCCCCCGCTGAGAATATACGCTAAAAAAAGCGAAACTGCGTACCGTCAGGAAATAATCGAAGGTGGTGCAACGAAGACATACACTGCGGCAGAAATACACGAACTTGTGTCACAGCGGGTTGTTATTCTGGAAACTTACACATCCCGTGATACGAAGATAGGTCTCGGGTATCACCAACAGTATGCCGGAACTACTTTCAGCTATGACGGTACTGTGTCTCGAGTGCATTTCAGAGGCGTATATGCGAATGATCTGTATAAACTTGTCCCCTCATATGTCAGCATCGATGAATTCGGAATGATATACGTTAGTGAGGAAGAATGGTCTGGCGGCAGTGTAGAAACAGACCAATTTTTGACGAAACTTGGCTTCCCCGCCGATGCAAAAAAGGTGGGCGATAGGCTCGCAGAACTTTCCGCACAGATAAACAATTCCGGCAGCTCGGGCGCATCCATCAACGTAACTGCCGAAGTTGGACAGACCATCGTTGTCAAGGAAGTAGACGCAAACGGCAAGCCTACTGCGTGGGAAGCTGCGGAGTATCAGAAAAAGATTTGCGGAGAGACAATTGAATTCATCTTGGAAGAAACAAATGTTGTTTTTGAATACAACGAAGAAATGGGGGTGTCTCTTGCAATTATTCCGTGTACAAAACATATAAAGGAAGATGTTGTCTATACAGTTGCGTTCAATGGAGTAAATTATCAGAATAGTATTGATGAATTTGGAAACCTTGGCAATGCGATAATCAACGGCGGTGAAGATACTGGCGAACCTTATGCGATTGTACCCGTTACTGCGGACGGTTATTTGATTGTTGTACCGCTTGTAGAACTGACAGAGGCAGTTTTAAGTATTCAATGCACAGTGAAAACGCCTATTGATAAAGGGTATTTACCGACAAATCTCGTATACGGTGTACCCAACATTGCAGCTCTCTCCTTGGTTGACCTGATTACGCTCCATTCGAGTTTATGCGGTGGCTCTCCTGAGCCTACTGATGGCTGGGTTGAAACATTGATTACTGATGAAGAATTCAATGTACTGATTGAAAATGCTCCCTATATACTACCTTATCTTGACAGTACAGTTGGTGTCACAAGTTATAGTGAAAATGAAGTAAGTTTTAAGGTGGATTCTTATTATTTAAAACAAGAATCGGGATATACACTCTATATGCATCAACACAGATATAGACGGAATGTTGCATCTGGAGTGATAGAGAAGTATATTTCAACTACCGCTGCCTCATATACGTTTGGAGTAACCTAATAATCAACAGCACCATCTTTCGGGGTGGTGCTACACATAAAAAGAAAGGAGAAACCACATGGAACTAACCGTAGCAATAGCGGTAGCCGGACTGGCGGTGTCCGTGGATAAAGAGAGGTGGAAGGAATGAACATACCTGTTATTCGTGTAAGAGATGCAGACGGCAACATCATCGAAATTCCTGCGCTGAAAGGCGATGCGTATGTGCTGACCGCCGCCGACAAGCAGGAGATTGCACAGATTGTGTACAGTCTGCTTCTGAACGGGGACGAGGTGAGCTATTAAGTGCTGAAGATATACGAGGACAGCAACATCCGTGCCATCGCCAATGCCATACGGGCGAGGAGCGGCACGAGCAGGAAATACTATACCCATGAGATGGCGGCGGCTATTGAGGCTATAAATTCCACTCCTCGCATTGTTACGGGAGCGAAGGCTTGCGGACTGACTCAAAACGGAGGGACTGTAACAATCTCTGGGGTGGATACCAATGGGCTTGCCGCCATATATCTTGCGAAAATGCCCAAAACGGGTGACATGGTAACATCCAGTGATCCTGCCATCCATACTTTGTTTATCAACGTGGCAGGCGGGAAAGTCGGTTTGTCTTACCACTTCCGCACACAGAAATCATCCACATACTATTCTTACGGTGTGGCGTTGAATTCCGCACTGGATGCCGATATCACGGTAGGCAATGGTAGTTTTACCGTTTCCTGTTCGGACTTTGAGGATGTTGTGCTTTCTCCATCCACGGCAGGCGGCACGGATGGGTGGATGTACACAGCTATTTACGCAGGATAAGTGAGAGGAGTGCAGATATGACTCTGAAAGAAATGAAACAGAAGGTATTGGGGCTGATTGAAGAACTCAGTCCCAATCACCCGGCATTGACGGAAGACCCGGACATTGCCACCAAGATGAACGATGTGATCAACCAGATCATGTTCGAGCTGATCCGAATAAAGAAGATCTTCAAGTATGTGGAGATGGAAGTTTCCGCAGGAGATGTGGTGGACTTCTCCGAGCTTGAGAAGGAATGCGGATATGAGGTATTCCAAGTCATTCTGTTCGGCGGTGTGAACAACACTCCCCGTGCAGGAGGGACTGTATACAAGGTACTGGAAGACGGCACGGCAGAAATCGATGTGGCGGTATATCCCGAACGCATCACGGCATCTACCAAGGATACCTATGAGTTTGAACTGAGTGCGGATGCGCTTGAGATCATGCCGTATGGTGTAGCTGCAGATCTTCTGAAGAGTGATGTTTCGGCAGAATACGGAAGCGTATATGCTACCCGTTACGAAAGCATGAAGCAGATGCTTGATCCCCGTTACCAGATGCCGAGCATCACCATTGAAGGCGGGGCGATGGTCTGATGGCAGAACAAATCACGAGGGTATACAGCAGCTTTCGGGGCGTGGACTTCCGAGGAGAAGAGATCAATCTTCTGCGAAGCCCGGACGCACTGAACGTATGGAAAAACTATAAGCACACGGAGAGCATCGAAACCAGACCGGGGATGATGCTCTCCTCGCCGTTCACAGATCCTGTGTACGGCATTTTCTTTTACAAGGGATCAATGCTCGTCCACAGCGGAAACAAGCTGTACAAAGGCTCTGATGTATTGTACGAAGGGCTGAACGAGGCAAAGAGCCGCAGCTTTATCTATGACGATATTTTCTATCTGAAGGACGGACTGCACTACCTCAAGTACGATGGCGAGGACATTGGTAATGTGGAAGGATACATCCCCACCACAACCATTGCCCGTAAGCCTATGGGCGGCGGTACAACGTATGAGGATGTCAATATGCTGTCTCCTTACCGCAAGAACAGTTTCCTTGCGGACGGTGCGAGCTTCTCCTTCTTTCTGGATGTAATCAACATTGACACGGATTTCGTTCCGCTTGTGACTGCCAATGACATGGTTGTGCCGTTCGATCAGTACACGGTGAATTATGCGGAGGGAAGCATCATATTCAAGAACACTCCTCCCGATGCGCCGCTGACAGACGGACAGGACAACGTGATCATCACGTTCAAGAAAGCCGTACCGAAGTACACCGAATGCATTCAGAAATGCACTTTGCTTCAGGTGTTTGACAACCGTGTATTCTTCAGCGGAAATCCCGAATTCCCGAACATGGTATGGAACAGCAGTCTGAACGATCCTTCCTATGTGAGTGACCTTGACTACTACAAAGAAGGCATGGATGATGCGGCTATTCGTGGACTTGTGGCAGGCAACAATGCGCTGTGGGTATTCCGTGAGCCGTCCGATGCCAATACCACTGTGTTCTATCATACTCCGTCTCTGGATGACGAATACGGCAAGGTATATCCGTCCACACATTCCAGTATCACTACGGGCTGTATCGGAGCTGCCGTGAACTTCAATGATGACATCGTCTTCTTCTCCGAGCGTGGCATGGAGGGTATCAGCGGCGATGTAACAACCGAACAGGCTGTAGCGCACCGAAGCTCTCTGGTTGACCGAAAGATGACGGACGAGGCGAAATACCGGGACATGGTTCTTGCCGAATGGAATGGTTATCTGCTTGTGTTCATCGGAAATGCGGTGTATCTGGCTGATTCACGAGCCATGTTCCAGAACGAAAGTCATCTGGAATACGAATGGTTCTATTGGCAGATCGATCACGAAATTATGTGTGCAACCGTGAAGGACGGCACACTTTATCTTGGAACGAGCGGCGGTGTATATACCCTCAGTGACACGGAAGCAAACGTGGAAAGCTATTGGGTGACTCCGCTTGATAAATTCAAGAATCCCAACAAGCTGAAGACCACGAACAAACGAGGATGCATCGGGGAAGCAACCGGGGACATCTCCGTGTATGCAAAACTGGAAGACACGGACTTTGAGCTGATCGGAGAGTACACGGATGTCACGGACTATTTCGTATGCCGGATCAAGCGAAAGAAATTCAAGGATATTCAGCTTAAATTCTACTCAGAGACACGTTTCAGTCTGGAAACGGTAACGCTTGAGTGTTTCGTAGGCGGCTACATAAAACGGTGAGGGGTGATTAAATGGCAGTAAATGAAGAAATCCAGAAGAAAGTGTTGGCAGAGGCATACAGCGTAACGCCAAACTATGACATCGACTACAACGATCCTCGCTTCAGCAAGGTTGAATCGGACAAGAGTCAGGCACTGACCGAGCTTGAGCAGACCTACGGCGGCATGATCGGGCAGTCGGATCAGTATTACAATGCGCAGATTCAGGCTACGCAGGATTGGGGCGCAAAGCAACAGCAGATTCAGAATGAGCAGACCGATTTCGCTATTCAGCAAATCAATCAGCAGAAGGATCAGGCGCACAAGGACTATCTGAAGGAACAGTCCGCATCCTATGTAGACTGGCAGAAGCAGTCGAATCAGTACGGCGCAAATGCGGAGAAGATGGCATCCGCAGGACTTACGGACACAGGCTTTGCCGAAAGCTCACAGGTGAGTATGTACAACACATACCAGAACCGGGTAGCTGTGGCAAGGGAGTCCCTTAGCCGTGCAATGCTCAATTATGATAACCAGATTGCCGAGGCTCGTCTACAGAACAATGCGGCACTGGCAGAGATCGCCTACCAGACGCTTCAGCAGAGTCTTGAGCTTTCCCTCGCAGGATTCCAGTACAAGAACCAGCTCATTCTTGAACAGGCGAACAAGAAGGTTGAGCTTGACAATATGTACTACAACCGCTATCAGGATGTGCTTGATCAGATCAACACTGAGAACGCTATCAAGGAAGACATCCGTCAGTACAACGAGACTATGGCGTGGAATACCGAACAGGCAGAGCTTGATCGTACATTCAAAGCGGATCAGGCGCAGCTTGACCGTGATTTCAATGCAAATCAGGCACAGCTTGACCGTGACCATGACAAGGCGATGGCAGACCTCGAATATAAGTATCAGGTTAAGCGTGACGAAGCTACTCGTACATTCCAAGCAGCACAGGCTGAACTTGACCGCAAGCATGACCTCGCTCTTGTTGCGGCAAACACCAAGGCGGCAAAGGAAAAGGCTGACCACGAGCATGAGCTTGCTATGAAACAGCTTGCACAGAAGCACAAGAACGATCTGGCAATTCTTGATAAGCAGCTTGCCAATGAGAAGGCACTGATTGCAGAACAGAGAAAATCTGTCGGCACTGTAAGCGGTGGAACAAAAAGCAAAACCGTATCTGGAACAGCAAAATCCGGTGGAAGCGTGGCGAAGGATACATTTGTAAGCCAAGTGACAAACAATCCGAGAACCAACAAGACCACAACTACTACCAAAACTACCAACACGGGAAGCCTGCCGATCAACTACAAAACGCTGAATGCAATCGGACTGTCTGGCGTAAGCGAAACCAAGCTTGCAAAGCTTGTGGCAAGCGGAGAGGTTCTGATGTATGTGCAGGACGGAAAGAGATGCTTCAAGATCAATCCTCATTACTACAAGCTGCGTACTTTGAAATAACAAGGGGGAGATTGTGTGAGCTACAGTGACAAATTCAATGAAGCACTGGAAAAGGAACTGAAAAAGAAAAAGAAGAAGGAAACCTCGACAACCAAAAACGATTACGCCAGTAACTTCTCCAGAGCATTGGAAAAGGAAATGGGTACAGACAGCCATCCTGTGAAATACGCTCCCTCTGTATTTGCCGATGATGACGATATCGCACCTGTTGTGGGAGACGGCGGCAAAAAGAACTCATGGTTCAAATCCGGTGGCTTCTCCGATGGCGTGGACGGTGTCGGGGATTTCTTCGGCGATTTGGGTGAGACCATCCTCGGCACAACGGCAGACCTTGGTATCGGTATGGTAAAAGGTGCTGGTCGAATGGTCGAAGGACTTGTCGACCTTGGTACATACGGAGTTGCGAAAGCCGCTGATGCGTTTGGCGCAGATGAATTTGCCGAGAAAGCCAAGAGAACGGCGAGATACAGCGCAACAGACGAATGGACGAAAGATGCACAGAACTTTGTGGATCAGTATTCCGTACTTGGCAACAAGGCAGATATGGTCAGCGAAGGACTCGGACAGGTTGGTGCAATCATCCTCACGGGCGGTGTGGCAGGAGCGGCAGGACTTAGCGGTGCAGGCGTAGCGGCAGTGACCACAGGTGTGACGGGACTCTCCTCCATGGGTACAAACATGGGTGCGGCATTCGACAGCGGTGCAACGGACAAGGACGCATTCCTGTACGGTCTCAGCACAGGTGCAATCGAAGCCGGAACAGAGCTTCTGTTTGGTGGTCTCGGCAAGGGTGTCAAGGCACTCGGTATCAGCCGTGGTATCGGTGGTCTGGACGATATCTTTGCAAAGAAACTGGCGAGCAAGATTGCAGGATCGATCACGAACGAGGGCGTACAGAAGGCACTCGGCAATACCATTGAATATGCTGTAAAATCCTCCGGTGAGGGCTTGGAAGAAGTGCTGTCCGGACTTGGCTCGGCTGTCATGAAAAAGCTGACCTATGAGGATGACGAATCTCTGAAGAAGCTCATTGCGGACGAGAATCTGCTTGAGCAGTTTGTGGTCGGTGCGGTCACATCGAGCATTGCACAGGGCGGGGATTTCGTGAAGGCAACGAAGAGCGGCACGGACTTGGTAACTGGACACACTGCTGCCGATGAAAAGGTAGTGAGCAAAGTTGTCGAGGACGAGATTGCCCGAAGAGAAAAAGCGGGAGAAACGCTGTCCACAAAGGATAAGAACGAGATCTATGACTCCGTTGTCGAACAGATGGAGCATGGACAGATTGACATTGACACCATCGAGGAAGTGCTTGGCGGTGATAGCTACAAGGCGTACAAGGATACTGTCGAATCCGAAGACGCACTGAAGACCGAGCTTGACGAGCTTCGCAAAATGAAGAGCAGTGACATGAACGATCTTCAGGTGGAGCGCATGAACGAGCTGAAAGGGATGAACCTTACCGACACAACCAAGCGTGACGGACTGCGGAAGGCTCTGGACGATACGCTTTCTCCTATGCTTCAGAACAGCAAACTTTCCGAAAGTTATCGGGAGAGGGAGCGCAGAGGGCAGAAGTTTGAAGCGGATCTTTCCAAGTACAATGGCAAGCAGAGAGCGGCTGTAGAACGAGCCGTGAAGAGCGGTGTGCTGAACAACACCTACCGTTCCCATGAGCTTGTGGATGTACTCTCCAAGATCGAAGCGGAGAAGGGCATCTCCTTTGACTACACGAACAATGCAAAACTGAAGGAATCAGGATTTGCTGTTGATGGCAAGACGGTCAACGGCTTTGCAAACAAAAGCAAAGGGACTGTCACTCTCAATGTGCAGTCCCATAAAGCATGGCAGTCTGTTGTCGGTCATGAAATCACGCATGTACTTGAGACCAATCCCGAAGCATACAATGCGCTCCGTGAATCGCTGTACGCATACGCAGAGAGCAAGGGTGAACTGGAAGGCAGACGAGCTGCGACCACAGCCTTGTATGACGGCATGGATGCGGATATCGAGGCTGAACTTACTGCCGATATGGTAGGTGATTATCTCTTCTCGGACAAGGATTTCGTCAAGCATCTTACGGGCAACAGAACCATGTTCCAGAAGATTTATGATGAAATCAAGTATCTGTGGAACAAAGCCACGGGCAAGGAAAAGACCGAGATCGAGAAAGTCAAGGACGAATTTGACCGGGTATGGAAGGAGCTTTCTGTCAAGGAAACAGGTGCGGAGATCAGCGAAACGGACGATTCCGGAGATGGTGACATTGACTTCTCTGTATCCGTAACCGAGAAGGATACACTTGACTCGCTCAACGAACAGGTGGCGAGGGGTGAATACGATCCTGAGACGAATCCTGACGGCGGCTACTATGTAACGTACAAGAGTATGTCCTTCTGGGGCTATGACGAGGACGGAAACGCCATTCTCCGTTCTCCTATGGCTGAATATGTGGACGGAGAATTGTCCAAGGCGTACCTCATTCCCAAGGACAAGAACAAGCTGAATTGGTATCAGGCAACGGAGACCATTGACGAGAACACAGGGCTTCCTTCCGGTCTTCTTGTGAAAGCGAAGCAGGATGGGAAGAAATCATTCTCTTATCTGCCTGCATCGGAAAATCAGGATCTTATCGCAGAGGACTGGTCGAACCTGTACTTCAATCTCCGCAAGAAGATTCTGAAGAACGGCAAGTGGGTGAACAGTGATGTGCCTGCACGATACAATCCGTATGAGCATTCCTCCAATTCCATGCTCAATGATCAGTTTACTGCCGCATATCAGCGTGACAATCTTGTGACGGTGAAAATGATCGTACCGATCTCCGAGGACAACGGAGCATACCGGGCGAAGTGGTCAAAAGATCCTACGGGATGGAGCGATTGGAAGTCGGGCATTGTCGCAGGAAAAATCGCAAAGCAGAAGGATTTGCAGAGACGAGTATATCTGTCAAGGTATGCTGCTCCTGTTGAAATCGTTCCCGACAGCGAGGTGGCGCAGGCGTACAAGGGATACCTTGAAGGCACGGATGTTGCCATTCCCGACAATGTTGTTTCTCCCAACCTTCTCAGCGAACTGAGAAAAGCGGGTGTGCCGATTGAGGAAAGCGGAAAGGTACAGTATTCCATCAACGAAATTATTGACGAAAACAACAATTCTTATGGAATGGGCGTAAAACTTGATTCCACGTTGCTTGATAACCTCACTCCTGATGAGAGAATTGAGATGGTCAAGGAGCGAGTCAAGGAACTTGGCGGATCAACCTTCACAGCTTATGACAACAACGGAAATGCTGTTGATGTTACGATTGCGAAATCGAGCAGAACATTCAAAAACAAGAACGGAAGAAGAGTCTCTGTAAACAAAGACCTTACAACAAAATACAACAAGAATGAAACGAAGCAAGAAGCAGTTGTACTTGTTGACGAATTGATTGAGACAGCACATTATCTGAACAGCGATCCTGCGAAACATCCGCATGACTGGCTTGACAATAACGGAAAAAATGATTGGGAGCGTTGGACAACGTATATCGAGGATAAAAATAACACCATTTGGGAAGCAACACTGAATGTTGCCAATGCCACAAATGGTGAAAAGATCCTGTATGATATTAGTCCAATAAAAAAAGTGGGGCGATCCGGAAAGTCGGATGCAGTCCCCACTGATAAAATGGTACCACAAAATCCTGATATTGTCAATACCCAAATGTCAATTTCTTCCGATTCCGAAGGCACACAGCTTTCCGATGGACAGATGGAGTATTTTGCAGATTCCAAGGTTCGGGATGAAAACGGCAATCTCAAGGTGATGTACCACGGTACGCCGAGCGGAGACTTCACTGTATTCAGAGATGGCACATACTTTACGGAGAACAAGTGGTATGCCGATCTGTATCAGAATCCCGGTGCAAGCAGTATCAACAGCAGAAAAGCTGTAACGAATCCCAAGACTTACAAGGTATATCTTGATATCAAAAA
>JAEIGA010007451.1_pt1 | contig 16627 bp, 6 predicted proteins | sample 9270691 | NCBI WGS metagenome assembly JAEIGA01 (sample SAMN17057246, study PRJNA624740) | gut metagenome | biome: biome; isolation source: fecal sample | host: Bos grunniens | place: China: Xizang | collected 2019
ATGGAAGAGACTGGCCACATGCAGCAGTAAAATTAGGCATGACGGCAGAACAAATAGCAGGATATGAAACGCTGAATTTCTGGATTATGATGGAGAGTCCATCAGGCAACGAGAAGGTAAGAATGCATGTCCCTGCAATTGGGCAAACGAATGATTGTACGGTTGGAGAATGGTATAAGATTACAATTCCTACATCCAATGTTACAGTGGATCAAAATGGTGTAACAGACTTATTCTTTATGTTGAATGATACAGCAGGCGTAGGCGACTATCAGGCAAAAATTTATATTGATGATATTGTTTTGGAATAATAGCAGAATAAAGTAATCTAACTGATGAGCTCGGGATAATATAAATAAATATATAGAAATGTATGTGCAAATTATATTATCCCGGGCTTTTGACAAAATAACTTGATGAAAGGTCGAAATGATCATGATTAAGATAAGAATATATAATGATAATGTAAAATTGAAAAAAGGATTGAATTTTCAAGGTGAAGAAAGAAACTTTTTCGCAGTAAAAAGAGAAAAGCTTTCTATACAATTTACCATTTATTCTGATTGTAATGCGGTTGTAGAAGGCTATAGTCTTTCTGTGGAACCGAGTACGAACATACCACATGAACTATTTGTAGAAGAATATTTAACATTTGAAAAGGCTTCGAATCAGTTTTTAAATCCGGGAACTTATCCGGATGCAATACTTCCGTTTGAATTTGCAGTTGAGCATGGATATACAGCAATAGAAGCTGATGACGAAAGAACATTTTTATTAACGATGACAATTCCGAATGATTTTGCGGCAGGAGATTATGCAAATACCATTCGCTTTATAATAGATGGAAACGAATATGAGATTGGTTTTGGACTTCACGTATACGATATTGCACTACCTGAGCAGAACCATTGTAAAGCGCTGTTCTCAATATTTAAAGATGGGGGATGGCTTACAGGAACAGAAGAAGAAAAATATGAGCAGTATAAAGAAACGTATGAGATGCTGGCAGATTATAGAATATCAGGCACGTATTTACCAACGAAATCCATTGAGTTAGATAATGCCAAAATCAAGGATGTAATTGAAGCTGCAAAACAGTACGCAAACGATAAGCGAATCGCATGTTACTCGCTGAATTATAAGACGAAGATAGACAATATCGGAGGACGTGATTTTGTAGTCTTAGACAGAGAATATTTCAAAGCACTTTTAGTGGCCCTAGTAGAAAACAGTACCAATGAATGCAATCTTTTGAATAATTGTGTGCTGTATATGGCTACAGTAACCGATGAACCAACTCCGGATCGTTTTCCGCAGATTAGACGTGCATATGATGATGTCTATCAGATTAAGCGAGAGGTGGCAAATGAGTTAGATTTTACCGGAAAGCATGAGGTAGAAAAGAGCTTGTTGACGTTTGATAACATTATCACCTGTTTCCATAAAGAACCTGTTTATGGTGGTGTGGACACTTGGTGTCCAACGTTTTGGGGATATTCTTTTCCCGAACATCGTTACGAAGCAAAGCAATTGGCTCATCTGGGCTTTAAGCATTGGTTCTATGGCTGCTTGTCTCCGCAAACACCATTCCCGGTATATATGGTGGATGAACAGTTACATCAAATCAAAGCGGTGAATTGGATGATGTTCGATTATAATGTGGAAGGTAACCTGTATTGGGCAGTGAATCTCTGCTATCGCAAAGGAGAGGACTATTACAATAATCCTGTAGACGGTAATGAGATTGTTCCGGATTTCCATGGAGACGGATATTTGATTTATCATAAAGAAGTTTATGGAGAATTAGCACCTTCATTACGATTAAATGCTGTAATGGAAGGAAATCAAGATTATGAGAAACTGCTGATTTATCGCAATCAGTTTGAACAGTTGGCATTTGATTATGCAATCAAGGCAGACTGCAAGAAAATATTGCGACCATATCTTGATAAGATGTATGACGGAAGCATTGTAGCGGAAGATGTAAATACTGTTTTCGAGGCAGAAAGAGCATTGAATGAGCTGATCGAATTGTCTAATCAGGGAATTATATTAGAAAAGCTTTCTGTCAAGGATGGTATGGCAAAGATTGCAGTATACATGCCGAACGAAGATATGATTCAAACAGCATTCATTCCGGTTTTCGAAGAACAGTTATGTGGTGGCGTGAAGCGACTGTATGCGATTCCTATGAATCAGGAAAAGAATTTCTTTACTTTCACGGTGGAAGGAAAGGAATATGCTTTGTTTATCGGAGATAGAGTGCATGTAATTGCTTTGCAGGAATTGAAGGCAATAGGAAACAAGGTTGCCATAGAAAAGTATGGAAATACGGATTCAGTTCTTGTAAAGACGGCACCATTCTTAAATTCAGAAAAAGAAACAACGGAATTTATCTATGAAAGTGGTGAGTTTGATGCCACAAAGTTAGACAGGCTATATTTTGAGATAGAGTCTCTCTGTGATTTTGAATGCATCGTAAGTGCCGATTTAATTGACAGAAACGGAAAAACTTTTGAACTAGGGTACGACATGGTAGAAGAAAGAACCAGCAACTTCTTTTCGTTGGAAAAACAGTGGAAGTCAATTAAAATACTGAATAGTGCCGATGATGTTGTGGAAGGATACCGCATGCGAGAAAAATACGAAGAAAGATTTCGAAGCTTTGACTTTGAGCATGTTGTTTCCATAAAGTTTCATGTATTAAATAATACAAAATTACTAGATGACAATAGGGAAAGAAGAACGCCGGAATATAAGTTCATTATTCGCAGCGTTTATTATAGTGAAGGATATGAAGAAACAATTTAGTAGAGTTCAGTTTTTATGTAATAAAATATATGAATTTTCTGAGATAAGGAAGGAATGCCCGGTTCTTTATTATAGTGACACCTGTCTGAAAGGTGATGCTCTTCCTGCATTTTCTGCAAAGGAGTGGAAAGAGTTCAAAAAAGGTGATGTATGGGGTACAGTGCCGGATTTTCACTGTTGGTTTTATACGAATGTGGATATCGGAGAGTATGAGAAGTTTCCGAACTATCGTCTGCATTTTTCTACAGGAACAACAGATGATGATTGGAATGTTCATAATCCGCAGTTTTTGGTCTATGTCAACGGTCAATTGAGACAGGCATTAGATGCAAATCACAGGGAAATTTTACTGCAGGCGGGTCAACCGGCAGAAATATATCTGTATGCATATAATGGAATTCATGCAGATACGCCTGTACATAATCAGATTGCTCTTTGTGAATATGACAGTATCTCTGATAGTTTATATTACTGTGTAGACACGCTTTTGGAAATCTTGAAGTATACCGATGTCAAAACCAAGTTCTATACGTTCTGTCTCTCTTTTTTGGAGGACGTTTTAGGAAAGATTGATTTTTCTATTGCTGGTTCGGATGCTTATTTTGAACAGGTTGCGGAGGCATATCAGAGGATTGAAAATGAGTTGATTCCACAGATTAGGGATGAATTTAATCCTACATTATACGCAGTCGGCAGCTCACATCTTGATGTTGCATGGCATTGGACTGTTTCACAAACGCGAGAAAAGATATGTAGAACCGTAGCAAATGCATTGAATTATATGAAGCGTTTTCCAGAGTATAAGTTCTTTTCGGCACAGGCACTTCTCTATGAATTCTTGCAAGAGGAGGAGCCGGCTCTCTTTGAGGAAGTAAAGGAACGGGTGAAGGAAGGCCTTTGGAATGCAGAAGGGGCAGTCTATGTGGAACCTGATTGCAATATGATAAGCGGGGAAAGTATGATTCGTCAGATACTGTACGGAAAGACCTTTTATAAAGAGCATTTTGGTGTTGATTCGAAGATAGGTTATTTGCCGGACACTTTCGGTTTTTCCGGTGCAATGCCACAAATATTGAAAAAGTGTGGAATCACTAATTTCATAACATCAAAATTAAGTTGGAATGATACAACAGCATATCCTCATGATTTATTTAAATGGAGAGGAATCGATGGAAGTGAAGTTGTTTCCTATTTTATTACAGCAAAACATAATGATAAGTGGTTTCCACTGACTGAAATTTATGCTAATGAATTGCTTAAAAAATACAATGGGACCAATTATGGAGCATTTGCTGAGCCGTCTTACGCAATCGGAACCTATGAGAATTTTAAGGAAAAGAATATTACAGATGACTTGTTATTTGTATACGGTTATAGCGATGGCGGCGGAGGACCTACTTATAAGCATATTAAAGAACTTGAAACGATGTCTGAGAGTATCCGTAACTGCCCAAGAACCCGCTTTGCAACTCTAACAGAGTTTGTAGACCGATTAAATGCAAATATTGAAGGAAAAACGTTGCCTGTATGGGCCGGCGAGTTATATCTACAATTTCACAGAGGAGTGTTGACTTCCATGGCTTCATGCAAACGAAATAATCGTTTTGCAGAAAATCAGATCATGTATACAGAATTTCTGTCAGTACTGTCAGAACAGATACTGGGCATTTCATATCCGAAGAAGGAATTGGATGAAATATGGAAGAAAATTCTTATTAATCAGTTTCATGATATTTTGCCGGGTTCTGCTATAGAAGAACAGTATGATATTACGTTGGTAGAATACAGGGAAATTTTTGAAAGACTGGATGCATTGATTCGCTATCGAGAGGAGAAATTAGGAGAGTATATGGTAGGTGGCAATCATCTGATTGTCAACCCTACATCCTTTGAAGTGGATGATTATGTTGAGATTGACGGGAACTATCATTACGTAAGTAATATTCCGCCTAAAGGAGCCATTAGTTTGACAATTGAATCGGAAAAAACCTGTGAAGAGAGGAACTATATCTCACAAAAGTTGGAGAATAAGTACTATTCCATTGCGTTCAATGATAACTATGAAATTGTATCTCTGTACGATAAAGCAAACGATAGGGAAGTTATTACGGAAGCGCAGAGCGCCAATGTTTTAAAGGCCTATGCTGACTTTCCACATGAATTTGATGCATGGGAATTGAAGGATTATGTAAAAGAGAAATTTTACAAGGTAGATAATCTGACAGATGTACAGTTTGAGAACAAAGGTGGCAAATTTGGATACGTCATTACAAGAACCTTCAGAAATTCTACAATTAGACAGGGCATCTATCTGTTTGAACAAAAGGAAGGAATATACTTTGAGACAAATGTGGATTGGCATGAGCAACATATCTTACTGAAAACGGAATTTCCGGTGGATGTCAAGGCGGAGACTGCCCTGTATGACATTCAGTTCGGTAGCGTTCGTCGTTCTACGCATTACAATACGCCGTGGGATGAGGCGATGTACGAGGTGTGTGGTCATAAATATGCGGATCTGTCAGATAATGTCTATGGAGTCAGTTTAATCAATGACTGCAAATATGGATATGATATTCATGAAGGTGTTATACAGATGTCGTTAATCAAATCACCTACATTCCCGAATCCGCATGCAGATCAAGGAGTGCATGAATTTACATATGTTTTATATCCGCACAAGGGATCGGCAGAACAAGCAAAAACACAGTATTATGCTTATCTGTTGAATCAACCATTGCGTGTGGTTAAGCAAACGTCTGACAAAGACCAAGTTGCTGAGAACAGACAGTTGATGTCCCTTATAAAAAGTGACAAGAATAATGTGATTGTTGAGACAATCAAGAAATCAGAAAATCAAGAAGCGATTGTCGTAAGAATATATGAATCTAATGGAAAGGATACAGAAGTTAATCTCGAGTTATATACAGGTGCGAAGAGAGTGGTATTATGTGACATGTTGGAAAATGAGGAGTGCGCTGTAGAAGTGACAGAGAATCATGTACAACTTCAATTCACTCCTTTCGAGATTAAAACGGTGAAAATATGTTTGATGTAAGAATTGAAAATAATAATATTTATGCAATTTATGACAAACGTTATCAGGAACCGGTAGATATCACAGATGGAACAGGGCGCTTTGGCTGGTTGACATATACAAGGATTGACCAAGACCTTCTAACACAAAGGAAACCGGAAATTCTTCCCTATGAGGAGCAGTTTATGGGTTTTGACAGTCAAAGTGCGGGACATGTATTGCAAGGGAAAGAATATCTGACAACTCTTGTAATAGACAAGAAAGATAACCATTTGATTTTAGATTTAACATGTGACAGCAGAGAAGTAAGTGCTGCAGGAATCTTTTTGCCATTTAATTTTATAAGTAGAAAAAATGGGTATTGGGAACAGCAATTTACAATATCCAGTCCTTATCATACCCCAGATAATAGGCATTATATGTATTTCCTAGCACGTCCAGATGGAAATCATCTGGTATGTATTGTGGAGAATGAGATTACCGGATTCAAGGTTAACTATTCACCCTATCTTTGCGGACATTTTATCAGAGGAATCGAGTTTCTAAGTAATTATGACAGAGCATATGGAAGAGAAAGATTTACAGAGAATCATGTGCGGGTGCATATTGCAGCAGTGTCAACTTATAGGGAGGCCGTTTCTCTGGCAACGAAAATCTGGGATATGCCTGCATTGTATTATGACCGAGCATCTGTGCTAAAAGGACAGCCGTTTGTCTTTGATAGTATTGGTGAGTGGGATGAAATCGAAGTCATTACACCTTCCGGAAAATCTGGTAAGAGCGGTGAAACATTTTCCGGCACAGAAGAATATGGGATTTATCAAGCAATTCCTTATCAAAATGGAAAAGCTGGAATGGGCTGTCATTTCTTTGTGCATGATACGTTTGATGATATGCATGCTAAAGCTTGTGGCTCTATTCGACAAGATGTGAACAATGTAATTGGTTATGCGGATGATGGCACAGAGGTGTATAAACCACCGTATTTGTTCTATAGAGATTATGAGGATTTTAATCTTTGTGAACACGCCATGTGGTGCTGGTCTTTGCTTGGTTATATGCAGTTGCATGGATGCAATGACAGATATCAGAGAGATATTGAAAATGCATTACAGATTATGACAAATCAAAAAGGTGTTCGCTTAGAACGTATGACCTATGACTGGGAAAATCATTATACAACTTATGGGGATAATCGAATTCAGGAAGCATACAATGGGGTGAATATTTTGCTTTCTGCCCATCGATTATGGCAGGATGAAAGACTTTTAGAATTTGCAGTGAAGGTGTTGACGGAACGATTATCCTTTGATTTGTCAGAAGAAGGTGGAATTATCAGACATGGTAGCGATGGTGAGACTGCAGAACACGCAGACTATACTACGGTTACAGGCATGATAATTCCGATTGTGGACTTAGCGCTTGTATTACAAGAGAAAGGTGATGCAAGAGCCGACTTCTTTGAGAAAACAGCAATTAGAATTGCAGACTATATAGTAAAACGTGGTTTGAAGTTTCCGACGGAAGGGGGGTCCCGGCCTGAAGTCAATGAAGAAGTAGAGGAAGGTTCTATCTCCTGTACTGCGCTAACAGTGCTTTATGTAGCAGCAAAACTTTGCAGGAAGCAGGAATATCTTGATTTTGCAAAGGACATTTTGACGATACATGATGCCTTTACAGTATACACGCCTCATCCGGTGATGTTTCGCTCTTCATTAAGATGGTGGGAAACTGTCTGGGAAGGAGATGTGGACGGACCAGCAGTATGCTATGGACATGCATGGTCAATATGGAGAGCAGAGGCTCAGTATTGGTACGGAATTCTCACAGAAGATGAGGAGCGTTTACTTGATTCTTATAATGGATATTTATCCAATTTGGCAAAGGAAGATGCTGACGGAAATATGTATTCGATTTACCAATACGAACAGATATCCTCAGGAGCATTGATAGAAGTCGGAGCAGATGTGGATTTTTCTAACAGAGAAGGATTTCCGCATACGAAGGATGTCACATTGTCCCGTTATGTCTTTGCAAGAGCGAAGGATACCTGGTTTACGACTGTGGCAGTTTTAGAGCATGATATTTTGGGGGCCACACCGGAAGAAGGGGTGATTGTTCCATTTGTTTCTGATTTCAAACGCCTATATATCGGGAATGTAGAAGGAGACATTAGAATCAAGCTGCCAAAGAATTGTAAGGTCACTGATATAGAAATACTTGGAAATCAGAATAAGAATGAAATAATCTTTTGTTAGGTTATAAAAGCAGTGTAGGTCTATGCTGCAGAAAGGCAGATTGTTAAATATGAAGAGATTAAAAATGATTATATTGGGCTATGGGCAGAGAGGCATAATTTATGGCGATTATGCACTTGCATATCCGGATGAATATGAAGTAGTTGCCGTTGTGGATTGTGATGAGAGAAAAAGAAGACTTGCGGCAGAAAAATTTGGTTGCTTGGTATTTGCAGATTATCAAAATATGTTGGAGGAAAACATACAGGCTGATTTTGTGGTGGTGGCTACACAGGACGAACAGCATGAGGCACATGCCATCGCATGTATGAAAAAAGGATATGATCTTTTGCTGGAAAAGCCTATTTCAAACAGTGTTTCCGGTTGTAGGCATATTTATAAGACTGCATGCGAATGTGAGCGGAAAGTAATCGTGTGCCATGTTCTTCGATACTCTCCTTTTTATAAAAAGGTAAAGGAGATTATTGATAGTGGTACATTGGGCGATATTATGACCGTGCATGCAAGTGAAAATGTTGGTTATTTTCATCAGGCGCACAGTTTTGTAAGAGGTCCATGGAGAAACAAAGACCAATCTAGTCCAATGATTTTAGCAAAATGTTGTCACGATATGGATATACTAAGGTGGTTAATTGGAAGACGATGTGCTTCACTCGCATCTTTTGGGGAACTCAGTGTATTCAAGAAGGAAAATGCACCAAAAGGAAGTGCTGACTATTGTAGCGATTGTCAGTTGGACTGTATATATAAGGCGCAGAAGTTATATACAGACAAAACAAAGACTGACTTTACCGGATATTTTTGTCAGGATGCGTCTAGTGATGAAAAGATATTGGAGGCTCTCAGACACTCACAATATGACAGATGTGTTTATAAGTGTGACAATGATGTTGTAGACCATCAGGTTGAGATTATGGCATTTGAGGGCGGCATCACAGCCTGCCACACCATGACAGCATTTAGCAAGGAAATATACAGAGATATAAAGATACATGGCACCAAAGCGGAACTGGTAGGTGTTATGGAGAAGAATTATATAGAAATAAGACCTTTCGGGGGCGAGAATACCATTATTACATGGGAAGATGATATATCTGTAGGAGGACATGGTGGCGGAGATCAAGGGATGATGCATGATGTTTATCTTGCATTTAACGGACAAAAGACAAGTGGCATTTCTTATATTGATGTTTCCATAGATAGTCATTTAATGTCCTTTGCAGCAGAAGAAAGCAGGGAGAATAATGGAGAAATTATTTCCATTGAATAAAAAGAGAAGGGGATACGCATGAAAACAGGTTATTTTGATGATAAAAGAAATACATATGTGATTGAGAATATGTTCCCGCGCAGGCCACTGATTAACTATATCTGGAATGAAGAATATATTATGGGTGTAGACCATACCGGTCAGGGAAAAGGATTTGGTTCGGTAGGAGAAGGACTTAGACGTGATTTATTTTTACCGGATTGCGATAATCGACTTGTCTATATTAAGGATGAAGAGACCGGAGAATGTTGGTGCTTTAATAAACCGTTCCGAAGAGGAAAACTAGATGAATACCGATGTGAAACAGGTGTCGGAGTTCAAACTATTTATGGAACATACAAGGAAATTCAGGGCAAGTTTTCCATGACAGTTCCGGAAGCAGGAAAAGCGGAACTTTGGCAATTAAAATTTAAAAACGTTGGCGAACAAAGCAGAAAACTTTCCGTCTATGTGTATGCAAAGGTGCATGTTCTGGAAACCTTTCATAGTTCTTATAATATTTCAGACTGGAATGAGCAAGTGGGCGGATTTTATTTTTCACATAAAATATATGGTGCACAGCATCCGTATAGTGGAATTTATGTATGTGCCGATAGAGATGCCGTATCATTTTGTACATCAGATACCCGATTCCGTGGAATGTATCAGACGTACGAAAATCCTATTGGAGTGGAAACTGATACCTTGGATAATAAGGGTTCTTCTTATGATGATTATCCGTCTGCAACCATGCAGTTCCGTTTTGAATTAGAACAAAATCAAACAGAAACAATCAACTTGGTGGTAGGACTGGCTACCTGCGTGGAAGAAGCAGCGGAAGATGCACGAACATATTTACAGGAAGGTACTTTTGAAGGTGTAGTGCAGGCACGAAAGGAAACTTCTGCGGAAGTGGAAAGGATCTATCTGCTGGAAAGTGGAGACGCATATATTGACCGTCTGACAAATGTATGGCTGAAGAATCAAGTGCAGCTTGGAAAGACATGGGCAAGAGTATATGGAAAAGGTGTTCGTGATATGCTTCAGGATATTACGGCGTTTGTGTCTATGGATGGCGACCTTGCAAAGACAAAGATTAAGCAATGCTTAAGTTATCAGTTTGGGGACGGCAATACGGTTCGTATGTTCGCACCGTTTCTGCGTCATCCATATGTGGATGGTGCTGCATGGATTCCGGAAACAGTAGTGACCTATATGAAGGAAACAGGAGACATTGAATTTTTAGATGAGGTTGTTCCGTTTTTTGAGTGTGATGAGAGTGGTACAGTATTGGAACATATACGCAGAGGTATCGGTTTCTTAACAGGACAGCTCGGTAGCCACGGGCTTTGTTTATGGGGTGGTGGAGACTGGAATGATTCCATTGACAACGCTGGTATGCAGGGCATTGGGGAGAGCGTTTGGTTATCCATTGCAACGGTAAAAGCATGTAAGCACTATCAGGAAATTTTGAAATATATTGGTCGAACCGAAGAAGCAAAGATTGTGAAAGAAAAAGCGGACAGAATGACGGATAACATTATCAAACACGGATTTGAAGGTGGACATTTTATCTACGGTATTACCGATTGGGGTGAGAAGGTTGGTTCTGATGATTGCGAAGAAGGAAAGATTTATCTGAATCCACAGTCATGGGCAGTGCTTGCTGGGATTTTTGACGAAGCGGATAGCAACAAACTGATGGATGTTGTAGAGGAAAGGCTCCATTGCGATTATGGTTATGTACAGTGTGCACCTTCGTATACAAAATTGGACAATCATATCGGAAGATCAACCGGATTCTTGCCAGGATGCGTAGAAAACGGTTCCGTATATAATCATGGTGTTACCTTTAAAATTGCAGCAGATTGTAAGCTTGGACGAGCAGAACAGGCATATCGTTCTGTGAAAGAAATTTTGCCAAATAATCCTGTACTTGAGGGGTGTGGCGTGGAACCATATGCTGTTACGAATATGTATCTGGGACCGGAAAATCCTTATGATGCTAAGTTTGCCCCATGTTCATGGATTACAGGAACAGCAGGATGGCTGTACCGTTGTATTACCGAATTTATCTTCGGTATTTCAGCTGAGTATGAAGGACTGAAGGTGGCACCTTGCCTTCCACAGGAACTCGATAATGTAACAATCAGAAGGAAATTCCGCGGTGCAGTTTATAATATTCATATCCAAAGAGGTGAAAATGCACGCATCGCATGTGATGGTGTAGAGTTAAGCAGTAACATAGTTCCGATATTTGAAAAAGGTACAACACATGAAGTGGAAGTGTATCTGGGATAAGCAAAAGAGTATGCAAGACAGCAAGGAAGAGATTATCGGGAAATGCGTATTTCACGGAGAAAATGATGCTATCGACAATCAGGTAGTCAACATGGTTTTCGAAAATGGAGCAACAGCTCATCTGACGATGTGTGCTTTTTCCGAGCGTTGCTATCGTTACATAAAAGTACATGGAACAAAAGGAGAAATCCATGGTGATGCCGAAGAAGGTATCCTGTACCTCACAGAATACGGAAAACCGGTACAAGTGATTGATGTCAACAAATTGACAGACCGTGCCCTAGATGACGGACATGGTGGCGGAGATTATTTCTTGTATAGGGATTTTATTGATTATATTACAGTAGATTCACCGAGCATGACACGTACTACTATAGACGATTCCATTGAGAGCCATCTGATGGGATTCAAAGCGGAAGAAAGTCGTATTTTGGGCGGTGTGCCTATGAAGATACAAAATAAAAAAGAAAGAGAGGGAACAAAAAAATGAGAAAACGCAGAGTTTTAAGTTTGGCATTATGTGTATGCATGTTGTTAGGAATGCTGCCTTTTGCTATAACTTCTCATGCAGCGGAGGAAGCAGATAATTATTATAAACTATCTACATTCCGAAGCGGAACTACGTACACTGCACCTGAAAAGGATGGACAAGTATTTGCGGGTTGGTACACGGACAAAGAGTTGACGGTACCTTTAGGGCAATCGGAGAAAGACGGATATGCATACGCAAAATTTGTACCGGAAGAGGTGCTCAGTGTAAAATTTCAGGTAACAGAAAACACAACATCATTGAGTGCAAGCACAAACCTTCGTATGGTTACAACAGTAGATTCTCTGAAGTATAGTTCAGTTGGGTTTACGATTCAGTTGGACGGGAAAGGCACCATAGAACGAGATACAAAGAAGGTATATAAAACAATCATTGGGTATATGAATGGAGAGGGAGTTACATATGAGCCTTCTGTGTTCAGTGAGGCTTCGGAGTATTTTATGGCTTATACCATAACAGGTATTCCTCAAAGTAGGTTTGCGTCGAAATTTACTGTTACTCCAATGTGGACGACACTTGATGGTACAATAGTTAAAGGAGTAAAGAGAGATTTTGCTGTATCAGATACCTTTGTTTCATTTTGGTCAGCACCTGCTACAGAAAAGATTTTGCAGGATATACCGAAGTCAAATTATAGCAGTATTAACAGAGGTGATAGTATCAATGTAAGTGCTGTTAGAAATGAATATGAAAATGCACAGCTTATTATGACACCAGAGCATGACATTACTTCCTACACGGCGGTAATATCAGATCTCACAAAGAGCAATGGCAAAGTAATTTCAAAAGATAATGTAACAATATACAACCAATTATATGTAGAAATTGCAGAAAGGTTCAATACCTATTATGATCTTCCAGCAGGAATGTATCCAGATGGTTTGGTACCTATCAAGAATGCAGCCCAATATGACTACACAAAAGTAAAGGGCGGAAATAATCAGGGTCTTTGGATTAGTTTCTATGTACCGAAGAATGCCGAGGCAGGAGAATATAAGGGAACTATTACGACAACTTACGATGGACAGACACATACTACAGATGTTACTTTGACGGTATATGATTATACCTTGGCGGATGAAACAGAATTACGTACTGCCTTTTCTATTATGTGGCCGTATCAAAATGCTGAATTGGATTCATCCTATGAGATGTATAAGCAGTACAGCAGTACGTTGTTAGATTATCGTATCTCGAGTGACTTGTGGAGAAATCTTGATTATCAAAGCGAGGAAGGTTTTGAAGAATTAATTGAGTATGCCAAGAATCCTTTGCAACCGACCATTTATCTTCCATACAGTACTGCTACTTATGAAGGTATTGAATCTTTCAATTACGAACTCATGAAAGAAACAATCTTGAGATTTGTAAATCGCAGTATAGAGGATAATACAAATTATATTGAACAGTTAATAGTATATTTTGGAACTCTAATTGATGAACCGAATGCAAATGATGCCAACAAAGTAAAACAGGTAAAATATATAAGTGAGTCATGGAATAAATTGACTGCTGAAATTGCTAATGAATTAGCACAGAATAGTACATTCATGTCAAATGGAAGCATGTCAAATCAGATTGTAGAAGACGTAAGAAACATTGAACACGTGTTAGTAGGATGGAAGCATGGCGATCAAAATGCGGCATTTGGAGATGTAGAAGCGACTTGGTGCCCAACCAACCATGATTTTCCGTATGGAAAAGATATTTATAATCAACAGAATGAGAGATGGTGGTACACCATGTTGACTCCACCAGCACCATGGTCTACCTATCATATTGATGATGTGCTTCTATCAAGCAGAATGCTTAGTTGGTTACAATATGAATATGGCATAACAGGTAATCTGTATTGGGCTGTAAATAATTATACCAGTATAACTGGAAAGCGTTTGGAAGATTATTATGGATTAATGTCTAATGCCACAGTTCCGGGAGATGGTTATTTGTGTTATGCGGGAGCAAAATATGGTGTAGATGGACCACTTCCATCTATCAGACTTATGTCCATAAGAGATGGAATTGAAGAATATGATATGATGAAAGACTTGGAAGAAAACATGTCATCATTCAAAAGCCAATGGGAATATAAAACAAGAAATACTTGGAAAATATTCACTGGTGACCATAGTAACCCAACTGGTACGCAGAGTAGCGCAACCACAACAAGCTTTGAAAAGGCAAGAGCACAGTTGTTAGAGTGGTGTGAAGAAAAAATAGGAAGCCAACAAACGGTTAACTATGCTGAGACGGAACAACAAGGAAGCACGCCTGCTTCGCAGGAAGAGCAGACAGTGAGCCAAAAGGCTACAGGAAAAGAGGTTGAACTTCCACAAGGCTTTAACGTATTATGTGACTTCGAACAGTGGGAGCCGGATTATTCTTTGATTCAAATATTTAATAATTTCGGAAAAATATCGAGAAATACCGATAGCACTTATGTAATGCGTGGGAATACGTCAGCGAAGCTTCAGCCGTTAGGTACAATAGGTTCTTCGGATGCACCGATGTTTTTCATCCCATTGGACTCGGAGTTATATAATTTCAACTATGGTGATATAACGAGATACCATAAGTTTGAGGCATCGATTTACAATGCTGAGGACTATGATATTGAAATCGGAGTAGGACTTGTGTTTGATGAAAATGATCCAAGTTATACTAATTCAAAACTGACCAAGGCACAGAAAACGGTGTTAAAACCAGGCTGGAATACGGTGGAATATCAGCTTCAGAAGTATCCTTACGAGTTTACATCGGCGGTAACTGAATATGCAGCGAACGAATGTAGAGCCGTATATTTTAGCTTTGATGCCGTTTCTTCTGAGTGTAATTCTATATTTTATGCACCGGAATTGTATATGGATGATTTTGGTTATTATGCCATGACAGAGAATCAGTTAACAATTGAATTTGAAGGAACAGGAGTGAGAACGGGAAGAGTAGGAACCGCCTTTGAATTACCTGCATTTACATTCTACAAGAATGGTACCCCTGTGGCAGCAAATGCATCACGAACTGTAATATGTGATGTTGACGACAGTGAAACACCTGTTACAGGCAATCGGTTTGTTCCGGAAAAGACTGGTAACCATACATTAAAGATCACAAATACATATAATGGTGTTGAGACAGAATATTTGTATACATTCTATATTTGTCCGAAGAATGAACTGGATAGTTGTATAACAGCAGACAACTTTGCAGGAAGTTTATGGTCAAGCATTGGATACAATTCGGAAATAAGCAGATTGAATGATGGTTCGGGAAGCGTTCAGATGTACTGTGGAAACGGATGGCCGTCAATCAATATGACAGCAAACAAGAGAACCTACGATGAAATCATGACCTATGACTACGTATCTGTATGGGTATATGTGGATTCTACAGAAGGATTAGTTAATGGCACGAAGGAAGTAGCAATCTTGAATGAGACACAAAAGATGTATCTTGCTCCGGGGAAATGGCATAATATAGCAGTCAGTACAACAGATTTTGTGGAATATGCTTTTGACAGTGAAAAGAATGCGCAAGCGTTTAGTTTACTTATGGTTCAGAACTGTTCTGATGATGGAAGATATGATGCTAATGCAAAAGTTTATATTGATGATATTTGTCTCATTAATGATTCTAGTTTCATTAAACTGAAAGATTTTGTGCCGGATTATACAGGTCAAGGTGGAAGTTTTGTGTATGACCTAACTGTAAGCCACAGAGACGACGAAAGTGGTTCAGTAAAAATGTCATGTGATGGAAGAATCTGGCCACATGCAGCAGTAAAACTGGGAGTGACAGAAGAAGAATTATCTAAGTATGACGCCTTGAGTTTCTGGATTATGATGGAAAGTCCATCAGGAAATGCACAGGTAAGAATGCATGTACCAGCAACTGGGCAAACAAATGATTGTACGGTTGGAGAATGGTATAAGATTACAATTCCAGCATCTAAGGTTACAATGGATGCAAATGGTGTAACAGACCTATTCTTTATGCTGAATGATGCAGCAGGTGTGGGAGATCCACAGGCAAAAATCTATATTGACGACATTTGCATTGAGGGAGAACTTAATGGAATGGGATCATCGGCTTATGTGGGAAGCAATGGTGCAAGTTTTTCATATGATATGAGTGTAAGCCATACAGTAGATGGAACAGGTTCTGTAATCATGGATAGCAATGGAAACGAATATGCTCGTGCAAGTGTGAGATTAGATGTAACAGCAGAAGAGCTTTCTGAATATGAAGCACTTACATTCTGGATTATGCCACATAGTCAGGCTGGTGGTACTGAGGCAAGAATTCAAATCGGACAGAATGTTTCTAACTATCCGGTAGGAACATGGTCTCAGATTGCGATTCCAGTATCACAGCTTTCAGTAGATAATGGTGTTGTGTATATCTTCAACATGCTTAATAGTGCG
>JAEIGA010007452.1_pt1 | contig 16626 bp, 10 predicted proteins | sample 9270691 | NCBI WGS metagenome assembly JAEIGA01 (sample SAMN17057246, study PRJNA624740) | gut metagenome | biome: biome; isolation source: fecal sample | host: Bos grunniens | place: China: Xizang | collected 2019
AAGATATATCTCATCTCCGAGGATCCCGATGCTCTCGAGGGCATCAATCAGCAGAAGTACGCCAAGGCTATGGCTATGAGAAGCAAGACGATAAAGCCCATACGCGCAAAGATGGAGAACAAGTATCAGTGGTGTATAGCCGCAGTTCCCGGTAAGAAGTGGGCAAAGAAGATATTCCCGAACGAGAGACCCGCAAAGGCTGTTGAGCTCCTCTGGGAAGCTATTCTCGCAACGTCGAGAGTTGACGATGATCCCATCGAGGCGTGGAACAAGCACAACGCGGATCTTCTCAAGAGATGCGACTACCTCAACTCTCTCGGCATAAAGAGTCTGCACTACACCGCAGGTAACGGCACTGACTTCACCGTAGGTCTCATTCCGGAGGCTACCTTCCAGGGTGGCGGTGAAAATGCGCTCGGCTCGGGCATCTACTTCAACCCCAACATTCCCTCCGAGGAGGTGTTCACCTCTCCTATGAAGGGCGAGGCAGAGGGTATCGTATACTCTTCCCGTCCGCTTGCATATAACGGAACTCTCATTGACAACTTCTGGATCCGCTTCGAGGGCGGCAAGGCAGTAGAGGTCGGCGCAGAAAAGAACGAGGACGTGCTCCGAGAGCTTATCGCCATGGATGAGAATGCGGCATATCTCGGCGAGTGCGCGCTTGTTCCCTATTCTTCTCCCATAAGAGAGAGCGGTCTGCTCTTCTACAACACTCTCTTTGATGAGAATGCGGCGTGCCATCTTGCTCTTGGCAGAGGCTTCACCAATCTGCTCCGCGGCTATGAGAATATGACCGAGGAGGAGGCTCACAAGATGGGTATCAACGACTCGATAGTACACGAGGACTTTATGATAGGCACAGCCGATATGTCTATCGTGGCAACCACCCACGACGGCAAAAAGGTCAAGATATTCGAGGGCGGCGAGTGGGCGTTCTAATCGTCAAAAGAGCTTGAACAACAACGCCTGATAAAACAAATAATTAAAACGGACTTGAGTAGATCAAGTCCGTTTTTTGTGTTTTTTGTAAATATTAATTGTCTTTTGCTCTATATTTTTCTATGATGCTCTCTGCGACGTACAATCCGTCGACAGCCGAGGATACTATTCCGCCGGCGTAGCCTGCGCCCTCGCCTGCGGGGTATATACCCGAAAAGCCGATGCACTCACGTGTGCTGTCACGCTCAATTCTGACGGGGGATGTGGTGCGTGTCTCGGGTCCTGTGAGGACTGCGTCCCCAAAATTGAAGCCGGGCATCCACCTGTCAAAATCCTCGATAGAGGCTACGAGAGAGTCGGTGACGTAATCGGGCAAATACTCTCTTGTGGGTATCATCTCAGTGCCGAGAGGATAGGAAGGGATAACCGAGCCATAGGTGCCGGTTCCTCGGTTTTCCATGAGGTCGGAGAGCCTCTGTGAAGGAGCTCTGTAGGAGCCCGAGAGCCGATACGCTCTCTCCTCTATTCTCCTCTGCAGCTCTATTCCCGCCAACGGATCGTCCGAGGCAAAATCAACGGGTGTCACAGACACAAGGAGCGCGGAGTTGGAGTTGTCCGCACAGCGCGCGTACTCACTCATACCGTTGGTGACAATGCCGCCATTCTCGCTCGCCGCCGCCACCACGGTGCCACCCGGGCACATACAAAAGCTGTAGACGCTGCGACCGTTTTGAAGATGAGTGACGAGGTGGTAGGATGCCGTCTCGTCGATTATATCCGCGGAATCCTTATATACGATTTTATTGATATATTCACGAGGGTGCTCTATTCTCACACCGATGCCAAAGCCCTTTGCACTCATTTTAATGCCCTTGTTCTTTAACATTAAGAGGGTGTCGCGCGCAGAGTGTCCCGTAGCTAGAATTACGGCTTGTGTCTCAAGCTCGAGCGTATCTCCGTTCCTCTCGTAGATTACGGACTCTGTCTTCCCGTCCTTCAGCCTTATATCGGTAAGCTTTGCGGAGAAGATGACCTCTCCGCCAAGAGATATTATCTTCTCTCGAACCGAGCGAACGATTCCGGGCAGCTTATCGGTACCAAGGTGTGCAGAGCTTGAATATAATATACTCTCATCCGCGCCGGCAAGCACAAGCTCGCCAAGCACCTTCATTTTGTATTTATCGCGTGAGCCGCATTTGAGCTTTCCGTCGGAATAGGTTCCCGCTCCGCCCTCGCCAAACTGGACGTTGCACTCGGGGTCGAGAATACCGAGCGAGGAGAAGAGGTCTACCTTCTCCCTCCTCTCTTCTATGGGCAGTCCTCGCTCAATTACGATGGGGCGAGCGCCCGACTCGGCAAGCGCAAGGGCGGCAAATAGTCCCGCAGGACCGAAGCCCACGACGACGGGTCTGAAATCCATCGAAGCCTTACCGAATGAGAGAGCCTCGGGCTCGTGAGGAAAAACACGGTTACGTATCTTAAGAAGCCCCGCTTCCTTATCCTCGCCTGCCGAAAAGGCTACGGTTGCCTTGTACCCAGGAGCTGCGCCTTCTTTTATCACAAGCTCACGCTTCAAGAGCGTTACCTCGCCTATTTCCTCTTTTCCGATTGGCAATATAAGAGAAATCGCATCCTTCACGCTCTCCGTGTTGTAACGGTACGGAAGAAGCAAATCGGTTTTAATCATATCAAACAGTTCTTTCCTTAATTCTACCCGTCTCGTAAGCCGACTCGAGAAGCATCAGGTCGTCAATTCGTCTCTGAATTTCGGCACCCTGGTCGGTATCCTTGACGAGTATTTTGTATGCGGAATACTCAAATACAACGGTGTCGGAGAGTATATCCACGTTCTCCTTAATGGCGTTTGCCTTGCCGCGGAAGGGCTCGTGCGCGGATATTCTTATGCCCTCCGCATTATAGATGAGCGTATAGCCGCCAATGCCCGTGGTGGGCTGATAAGCCTGACAAAAGCCGCCGTCTATTACGATAAGCTTTCCGTTAGCCTTTATGGGTGCCTCGCCCTTACGGGACTTTATCGGAATGTGACCGTTAATTATATGCGATCCCGAGCCGCCGAGCGAGAACTCGCCGAGAATCTTGTCGGCTATTCTCTCATCGTTCCATGAGTTGTAATAGGTGTTCTTCGGCTCAACCCAAGTAGTCTCGTCGGAAACGTAAAGCCTCTCGAAGGTGGTTATTTTCTCTCTTGCACAAAGCGGAGAATTTCTGCCGCACCACAAGAACCAGAGAAAGTCCTTACCAAACTGACGCTCCGCGGTGCCGTCCTTGGCAAAGAAGCCCTGACGCGCGGTGCGGTCGCAGAAGTCCATAAAGGCTCTGCCCGAGAGTCCGTCAGCACAGTCAAACTTAATAAACTCTCCGTCCTTATCAAGAGGGATGCAACCGTGGAATAGCAGGTTTTTGTTAAATATAGTATACATTTCTCCCTTTTCAAAGAGAAATGCGGCGTGTCTCTGCAGCTTCTCCGAACGCATAAACGCGTTCTTCAGGTAGTACATAACGCGAGCCTCGCGCTCGGTGAGCTTATAGGGATTTTCTTTATCCACCGTCGGAAAGTCGGAGTCCTTCAAGGGGTATTCCACACCGTCTATAAGAACGGTCTTTTTATCCCAATCTATCTTATCAAGAAGGAGTCTGTCACTCATACCGAAGCTTGGATTGCGAAGTATTGTCTGACCCTCGAGCTTAAACTGAATAACGCTTATCGCCTTATGCATCCTTGCAATAAGCACGTCGTCATCCTGCTTCAAAAAGTCGCCGTGAGTATCTCCCTTCGGCATATATCCAGAGACATCGGAGTGCTTGTATTCCTCGTTCGCAAAGAGGGAAAGCGGGCGAAGCGATATGCCGTAGCCTATCTCTATTACGTCGAGGTTTTTATAGGTGATAGAGTTGTTGAGAACGGTTGCGATACAGGTCCTCGAGCCTGCAGCGGCACCCATCCACAATACATCGTGGTTACCCCACTGTATATCTATCGAATCCTCCTTCATAAGCTCGTCGACGATGATATCTGCTCTCGCGCCTCTGTCGAATATATCGCCCACTATGTGCAGGTGGTCTATGACAAGACTCTTTATCGCGGAGCAAACAGCTACGATGAGCTGCTCTGCCGAGCCTATCCTTATGATAGTATCAACGATGCTGTCGTAATACTGAATTTTATTTTTCTCCTCGTTGTCGTTGTTGAGAAGCTCGTCTATGACGTGATCGTATCCGCCCGCAACCTTTGCAAGTCGCTTCGCAACCTTGGAGCGTGTATACTTACTGCTGACCGAACGGCACACCATAAGAAGTCTCTCGAGAGTAATGGCGTACCAATCGCTTATATCCTGTATTCTTTCCTTAATCTCGTCGAGTTTTTCCTCGGGATAGTATATGAGCGTTGCAAGCTCGCCTCTTTCCTTCGCCGTGATGGACTTTGAGAAAAGGGCGTCTACCTTTTTTCTAATAACACCCGAGGCGTTGCGTCTGATATGCAGAAATGCCTCATATTCACCGTGTATATCACTCATAAAATGCTCTGTGCCCTTGGGGAGATTGAGAATAGCATTGAGGTTAATAATTTCGCTAAGGACGGAGCTTCTGCTCGGATAAGACTTTGCAAGCTCCAATAAATACTTTTCATTATCAGAATGAATATGCATAAATTCCTCCGAAAAATAACATACTTTTACAGATACATTATACATTAATTTTAAGGCTATGTCAATAACTGCCCTTGTCACAATATGGGTAATATTGGGAAAAAAGAAGCAAAAATGCGGGATTTCCTTTAAAATCCCGCATTTTATATTAGCCGCCGAGATATGCCCGACGTATATCCTCATCGGTCAGAAGCTCTCTGCCCGTTCCGCTCTTGACTATATTTCCTATCTCAAGAACGTACGCTCTGTCAGCTATGGAGAGAGCCTTGTTCGCATTCTGCTCGACGAGCAGAACGGTCGTGCCCTGTGAGTTTACCTTTTTTATCATATCGAAGATAATGTTTACGTAAAGAGGGGAAAGTCCCATGCTGGGCTCATCGAGGAGCAAAAGCTTCGGAGATGACATAAGCGCGCGGCTCATAGCCAGCATCTGCTGCTCGCCTCCCGAGAGTGTGCCCGCAATCTGTCCCGAGCGTTCCTTGAGTATCGGGAAGCTCTCGTACATCTCCTCGAGCCTTGCCTCAAACTCGCTCTTATTGCGCTTTGAGTAAAAGCCCATCTTGAGATTGTCGAAAACGGTCAGCTCACCGAAGATTCTTCTGCCCTCGGGGACCTGCGCCATACCCATACCGACGAGCTTATGCGCCTTCTCTGCGGTGATGTCCTCACCGCCGAAGCTGACAGTCCCCGCACTCTTGGGGATCAGTCCGCCGAGTGCGTGCATAACCGTGGTTTTGCCCGCACCGTTTGCTCCTATAAGAGCAACGATCTCGCCCTCGTTTACCTCAAAGGAGATACCCTTGACAGCCTTGATCAAGCCGTAATTAACTTCAAGATTGCTTACTTCAAGCAGTGCCATATTTCTCTCCTTTCATTATTCACCGAGATAAGCCTTGATTACCTCGGGATCCTTCAAGACGTCTGCCGTGTCACCCTCGGCAAGAGTGTGACCGAAGTTGAGGACGGTGAGCTTGTCGCAGATTCCCGAAACGAGATTCATATCGTGCTCAATAAGAAGGATGGTCATATCAAACTTATCTCTTACAAACTTTATAGTCTCCATAAGCTCTGCGGTCTCCTGCGGATTCATACCCGCGGCAGGCTCGTCGAGCAAAAGGAGCTTCGGATTGGTAGCCATAGCTCTGGCTATCTCAAGCTTTCTCTGCTTTCCGTAGGGGAGATTATATGCAAGAAGGTTTCTCTCCTCGAGAAGTCCGAAGATGGAGAGTATCTCCTTTGCACGCTCTCTCATCGTGCGCTCAACCTCTCTGTGGCGCGGCAGGCGCAGAATCGAGTCGATGAAGCTGCACTTATACTCGGGTAAATTGTGGAAGCCGACCATTACGTTTCTTATAACCGTCATATTGTTGAAAAGACGGATGTTCTGGAAGGTCCTTGCAATTCCCTTCTGATTTATCTTGTCCTGCGGAAGTCCTTTAAGCTCCTCACCGTTAAGATAAAACGTACCCGTGGTGGGATTATATACGCCCGTGAGCATATTGAAAACCGTGGTCTTGCCCGCACCGTTGGGGCCTATAAGACCGTATATCTGATTTTTGTGTATCTCGAGATTTACTCCGTCTACCGCCTTAAGACCGCCGAAGGAGATGCCGAGATTTTCTGTTCTTAATACGCAATCTGTCATTTTGCCTCCTTGTCGGGATCAACTACGCTCTCTCTCGGTATTACGTCAACCGACAAAAGCTCGTCCATTTTGATCTTGGTAGGTACACGGTCCCACTTGCCCTCGTCGTCCATATCCGAGGAACGGTTCTCGCCCTTGCGTGTAATTTTAGCAATAAGGGCTGAAAGATTATACTTTTCTCTGATGAACTTTAAAGAAGGTGCGTTGTTATAGATGACTATGATAACGAGAATGAGCGCATAGATAAGGTCCTTGAGGACTGCGTTGTCTCCCGTGAGCAGAGTTGTAAGCTTGACGTTAAGGAAGGTTATAACCGCGGCGGAAATAATTCCTCCCGTAACGTTACCCATACCGCCGAGAACGACCATTACGAGTATCTCGATAGAATAGTTGTAATCGAAGCCTGCGGGGGCTACCGTGGAGTTGGCGAAGCTATACATTACACCTGCAACACCTGCGAATGCCGCAGATATGATGAAGGCGGTGAGCTTATACTTCGTGACGTTGATGCCTGTTGCCCTGGCAGCGATCTCGTTATCACGGATAGCGGTTATTGCTCTGCCGTGCTTGGAGCGTATGAGATTCTGCATAACGGCAAGGCAGATAAGAATAAATACGAAGATGATTATAAAGAGATAGTGCTTATCAAATCTGGGTGTTCTGAGACCCATAGGACCGCCGAAGCTCTCGGATGAGGAGTTCTCAAACACGGTCTTTACTATTTCGCAAAACGCGAGTGTTACGATAGCGAGGTAGTCGCCCTTAAGCCTCAAAGCAGGCAGACCGACGATAAAGCCAAATACCGCAGCGACAAGAGCACCGACGATAACCGAGATAAGCACGTTCAGGATTCCGTCACCGATTGCCGTCTTGGCAAGAATGACCGACGTCTTACCGCCAAGGTACGCGCCGATGCACATAAAGCCGGCGTGACCGAGCGAGAGCTCGCCGAGAAATCCGACAACGAGTCCGAGAGAGACCGAGAGAATAACGCTTATACCAATCTTTTCAAGAAGGAAAAGAGTGGACTGGGGAAGCGAGTCGAAAAGCGCAAGCGTTCCGAAGAGAACGAGGGCAAAGCCAACCGCGATATAGTTGACGTAGCGCTTCCATTTGATTTTTTTCATTGAGTCTATAAATGCCGCCATTATACCTTCTCCCTTCTCTTTTTACCGAGGATACCGGTAGGCTTAACTATGAGAATGACAATGAGTATCGCAAACTCTATCGCGTTGGTATAGGGAGCGAGGGCGGGTACGGAGTTTGAGAAGCACTCAACTACACCGAGGAGTATTCCGCCGAGCATAGCTCCCGGAATTGAGCCTATACCGCCGATAACCGCCGCGGTAAACGCCTTGATACCGGGCAATGAGCCGAACGTAGGCTTGATGAAGGGAACGTTCATAAGACTGAACAGACCCGCGACAGCCGCAAGCGCCGAGCCGATTATGAAGGTAACGCTGATTATGAAATTTATATTTACACCCATCAGCTGAGCCGCCTCTCTGTCCTCGGAAACGGCAAGCATAGCCCTACCCGTTTTAGTAAGCTTAACAAAAAGCGTAAGGGCAATCATAACCACAAATGTGGAAATAAGTGTTATAACGGTGCTGACAGCGACACTGAGCGCGCCGAGCTTCCAGGTTCCGAAGTCGGGGAAGCTGACGAACTTAGCCGCCGAGCCGAAGAGCACCTGTGCAAGGCTCTGAAGGAATGAGCTGACGCCTATCGCGGTAATAAGAACGGCAAGAGGAGATGCACCGCGTAAAGGCTTATACGCCAGCTTCTCTACACCGAAGCCCACGAGCGCGCATATCAGAATTGCCGCTACGATAGAGACAGAGAGTGAGAAGGCTACGGGTACGCTCTGCCAATTCAAGCCGACAAACACAAACACGCTGTAGCCGCCAACCATTATGATATCGCCGTGAGCGAAGTTAAGCATCTTCGCTATACCGTAGACCATCGTATAGCCGAGCGCTATCATGGCGTAAATGCCGCCAAGGCTCACGCCGTTGATGAGAGTAAGTAAAAATTCCATAAATACGTCCTTTTTTTGGAGTTTTTTGCGTTTTTCTTAAAAGCGACGTTTAGGGGTCTTGCCTAAAAAGACGAGCCCCTAAACGAAATATTGCAATCTTTAATTTACAAAAAGTTAGGTTGCAGGCTTAACCTCATACTTAACTGCCTTCTTGTTTACGAAACCTGTGCTATCCCAGGAGATAGTTGACTTCTCGGTGCCTACGCACTCGCCGGTGATGCCGTGGAATACGAAGTCGTCACTGTTGAAGACCTCCTTCAGTATCTCGCAGAAATCGGACGCGGACGTGGTAGTGTCAAACTCCTTGCCATTATTCTTCGCATAGGAGAGAGCCGCATAGATAGCGTATACACAGTCGTAAGCCGCAGCACCGAACTGGTTAACGGGCTCCTTGTCCTCGTCGTACTTAGCATTGTACTTCTGTATGAACTCATAAGCGGGAGTTCCCTCTGCCGCATTGGAGTTGAAGTGAGAAAGGAAGGAAACCTCTTGAGGAATACTGTTGAACTCATCCATAGTTCCGAACTCTGCCTCAACACCGTCAAGACCGTCGCATCCGTAGTAGATAGCCGCATCCTTGATCTTGCCAACACCCTTCTTCATGAAGGCTGCCGCAGGCTCGGTGTAGATGGGAAGGAAGACAACGTCACAGCCAGCAGCCGCGAGTGGGTCAACCTGCGTGCTGAAGTCAAGGTTGTCACCTGTGACGGTAGCTACGGGAACTTCACCAAACGAAGAATCAAGAGCCGCCTTGAACTTGTTGTAGATACCGGTGGAATACTCATCATCGGACTTGTAGAATACGCCGACCTTCTTGCCCTTATAGTTCTCGTTGAAGAACTGAGCGGAGGCTGTACCCTGGTTGGAGTCAGCGAAGCACATCTGATATGCATTGTCGTACTCTACTATGTCGTCGCCCGTCGCAGAGGGTGTAAGAACGAACACGTTGTCATCGTGAGAAAATTCCTTGAACTCAAGGCCGGGAGCTGTGGTTACAGTACCAAGGGAGATCTGCATACCGTCCTCATACATAGCCGAGTAGGTGGTGGTTACGTTCTCCTTCTTATGCTCGTCGTCGAATGCGAGGAGCTCGAACTTCATACCGTCAAGACCGCCTGCGGCATTGATCTCTTCAATCGCAAGCTGAGCAGAGTTCTTTACCGCTACGCCGTACTTAGCCGCGCCGCCCGTAAGAGGACCGGAAACACCTATCTTGATGGTCTCATTGTTCTTTGCGTAATTCTTCTTTCCACAGCCGGAAAGTGTGAACATACTTCCTACTGCAAGAGTCGTTACCAAGGCTGCCGATACTAATTTCTTAAAAACGTTTTTCATTTTATTATATCTCTTTCTTGTTGTAATTTATTTGCCGCCTCGTTCTTCGGCACTCGGCGTAAAAAGCAAAGAAGCAACCCACCCTAATATACAGGACAAGTTGCTAAATAATTCGTATCTCACTATGCCGAATCATAAGCACGTTCCTGTATAACGTAAATCTCTCCTTCACCATACTGCATATTGATAGCGCCAAAACAGAAAAAGCAGACATTACCTGCGTAATGTCCACCGATAGTGCTATACGAGAGGAAGCGCAAGAAAAGTGATGTCCCATAGACATCTCGGAATTATGGTTGTCAAATGCAAAATTTACGTCTGCCATAATATGCTCCTCCTCGCAATAAAAATAAAAGATGTTCCCATTATACATCTTTAATACCCTTTTGTCAATGGTTTTGGATATTAGATTTTCTAATATCCGTTATCTATATTCCTATATGCGTAAAAAAGAGGTCGGCAATCGCCGACCTCTTGGTGTTATTAAACTTTCTTAATGCTCTGTCTGTTGCGTCGAGATTTCACCTTTTGCAGGAATTTCCGAGGGAGAATTGTCGTTCTTTGACCCGCGGCAATAGATACCTATTGCGAGCTTCGCGGGAAAACGGCAATTCTCACCGTTCATCGGAATTTTCGAGGGAAAATTGTCGTTCTTTGACCCGTGGCAATAGATACCTATTGCGAGTTTGGTCAAAAACGGCAATTTTCACCGAAAATTAGCCTACAAGACCGGAACGCTCGATACCCTGTACCAGATACTTCTGGCAGAAGAGGTACAGAATAATCAGAGGAGCTATTATCATCATACCGCCGGTATTCTGTACGACGTTGTGGTAGAGGGTTGCACCTGCAAATGCGGGATCGTAGAGCGAGGTGGGAACTCTGTAAACGTCGGGCATAAGGTAAACCTTACTCGACATACCCTCCTCTGCGTAGAAGAAGAGACTCTCATAGAACTCGTCTGTCCACTGCCAGGAGAAGGAGAAGAGGAACACCGTAATCATCATGGGAACCGCGAGAGGAAGGATGATCTGGAAGAAGGTACGGTACACGCCCGAGCCGTCAACGTAAGCAGACTCTTCAAGCTCATCGGGAACGCCTCTGAAGAACTGACGCATAAGGTAGATATAAAGACCGTTCTTAAACGCCAAGCCTCCGAGAGAGAGTATGATATACGGAACAAACGTATCCGAGAAGTCAAGAGGCTTACCTGTGATGAGGGTAATAAGACCCTTGTTACCCCAGGTAATTACGCTGAACAGGTCGAATTTGGTAAAGTGCATACTGATCGCGTAATTGAGCGCGCTGTGAGGAACTATCATCGTGAACACAACGAGTGCCATAATGATGGAGTTACCCTTGAACTTGAACTTCGCAAGTCCGTATCCTACGAGACAGGATACAAGCATCTGAATAATAGCGCAGACAAGCGAAAGAAGAAGTGTGTTTACAAGCGCCTCTAAATAATGGTTCTCAAGAATTATAGCCTTATAAATCTCAAGGGTGGGATTCTTTGGTATAAGAGAAACCGTGGAGTCAATTACGTCGTCACGTGTCATAAACGAGCCTGCTATTCTCGCAATGAAGGGATAGATGATAACGAAGGATACGCCAAGCATCAGTATAAATCTGAGAACTGTAACGATAGCCTTGATCCAAGTGTTCGATGCCTTGAGCTTCTGAATAAGTCTCTCTTTAACCGAGAGCTTACCCTCATAATCAACGTGAATCTTGTTCTTGGTTTCCTTGGTTATTACAGGAGAGCTGCTTTTAGTAGTGTTTTCCATAATTCAGCACCTCCTTAATCTCTTCTCTGGTAGAAGATGAAGGTTGAAGCCACACCTGCTACCACAGCAATAATAAGAATTACAGATATGAAGTATATCCAATACATCGCAGACGCGTTGTGCATATTTGAGTTACCGACGCCTTTGATAAAGCTCATCGTGATGTTAGAGCTTCTCGTGAAGGAGTCGATGATGGTATACACAGCATTTACAAGAATCATGGGAGAGATCATCGGGAAGGTGATCTTCCAGAAGGTTTCCCAGCCTGTAGCACCGTCAATACGGCACGCCTCATAGATCGACTCGGAGATCGACTGCAGACCTGCGAGGAATATAAGCATCTGTACACCGGAATAGTTGATAATATTATAAATATCATTTACAAGATTAACAACGTAGGTAACCAGCTCGCCGCCGATTGCCATCTCACGGAACAGATTCTCAACCTGCATGATGTTGATAATGCCGCCACCGCCGGAGCCGTCATCAATACCGCCGCTCATCTCAGCAGATGCAATATCGTTGCCGTTGATGGATTCCATAAGACCTGTGGAGATAATAACCGGCACGAAGAATATCGCTCTGAATGCCGCTCTTCCAAGCATCTTCTGGTTAAGAACAACCGCGATGAAGAGAGAGAAGATAATTACAGCGGGAACCTCAAATATGAGCTGCTGCAAGCCCTCAAGAAGCTTGGTAATGAATTCGGGGGACTCGGTGAACGCGTAGTTATAATACTTAAAGCCCATATACTCGTATGTAAACGAGGTTCCGACACCCGAGCGGAATTCATAAAAGCTGAACCAAATGGAGTCGATAAGAATCGGAAGATAAATGAGAACAATACCGATTATGAACGGCAATACGAAGGTATAGCCTGCCCTCGCCTTTCTCTTCTCGAGAGACGCAGGACGACGTGTTTTAAGTTTTAACGTTTTTTCCATTTTGTCCCTCCTTAGTTATCGATTCTTGCAAATCCGTATTTACCTATTTCGATAGGATCCTGATTATCGGAAAGTCTTACTCTCACAGAGTAAATATTGTAGTTGAGAACGAATGTACGGGTCTTGCCCTCCTCGTTCTGATAGGTGACAAGAACGATAAGGTCGTTATCTACCGTGTAGTCGGTCTTGACGTAATCCTTATCCGTAGAAAGAGAGCCTGTAACATACTCATAGCTGCTCTTGTAGTCAAGAATGTCAGCCTTGCCAACCTCTACGAGATATCCGTTAGTCTCATCGATGTTCGTATCAGCCTTGTATTCATTTACAAGAGCGACAAGAGCATCGTTTACATCCGTAAGATTTGCCTCGGCGTCAAGCTCGCAGCGCAGACGCGCATATTCTACAAGCTCTGCAACGTCAACCTTAAGGTTGATGCCCATGCCGTAGGGATAGCCGTTTTCATACATATCATCCTGAGCTGCGCTGATAGCATTTCCGATAGCGTCTCTTACAACCGAGATGAACTCTGCCTTAATGGCGTTAAGGTTCGCCTTCTCCTCGGATTCGTCGATAACACGCTCTCCGATGAGTATCTTGTGATCTACGATCTTGTAATCCTGGATATCACCGAGCTGTGCGTTAAGAATAGCGTACTTCTCAACGATATCGTCATACCAGTTAACATAGCTTACGGAGTAATACTTATTGAGCTCCTCGTCGTCCTTCATAAGGTTAACGTTTTCGTTATTATATCCAAGAACATAATAAGGAGCTGCTCCGTTCTCAATAGAACGAAGGATGTCGTAGTCGGGCGAGCCCGAGTAGTTGAGCGCCCCTCCGGTGTAGTTAACAAATCCGTGGAGTACCATTCCCGTGAAGGGGACAGTATACGAGGAATATCTGTAATAGCTGGAGTCGGTGCATACGCCGAGGATATGATCCGCATACTTTACAGCATACATATTACCCTGCGAGATCATAACGCTGTAGTTGCTCTCGTTAGCCATCCTGTCAAGAAGGTCGGTAACGTAGTTCTGCGCGTCGTCTCTGGATACGGGGTTATCCTCGTCAAAGTTGGAGTTAAGATCCGAGCCGAGAGTCGAAACGGATATTGCGCCAACGTCATACTTGGAATACTTTCTGTTGAACTTCTCGTAGAGTCTGTCAAGAGCGTCGGCAGATACGAGCATAGCATATATGGTATCGTATTCACCCGTTATGCTGCTGTAAACCTGTCTCGAAGCGTAACGGTTATCAACCATGCGGGAAACCGTGTTATTCTTACCTACTCCGTCGAAGAGCTCAACGTTGTTGATATACTGGAAGTCGAAGTCGGGATATACACCGAAGTTGGAATCCTCATCGGTATACTCATCAGCCTTTTCGAGAAGCTCCTTGAAGCCCTTCTTGCCGCCGACTACTCTCTCCCACTTTACTCTCGAGGGGTATGTGAAGTACATACCACCGTTAGCAAAGCCTGTAAGCTTGAAGTTTACGTTATCAATATTAACTATCTTCTCTGCAAGCTGTCTGTATCTCTCTGCGGTATTGAGGTATACCTCCTTAAGGTCGAGGTCATCCTCCTCTGCATCCGCAAGAGCCTGATATTCATCAGCCTTATCAAGAATGATCTCCTTTGCTCTGCCGAGCTCCTCGTACATTGTAACGAGATCCTCGAAGGTCGTTATCGCCTTGGATACCTTTACGGGGAATGTAAGAATCTTTTCCATAACCTCCATAGAGCCAAGAGCCTCTATATAAAGAGGAAGATCGTCGCTCACATTCTCAAGATTAGTAAGAGTTCCGTTAGCGTAGAGATAGTCACGGTAATACTCTGCCATGCCTACATAGCTCGGAGCATAGTTCTTTGCGCCTGCTACCTTATTATTTGAGAGCATTACGTATCTGGTGACGTACGAGCCTGTGTACTTAGACTCGGAAACCATGCTGTAATACTGGTTGCTACCTACCGAGATAGTGTCGGAAAGGTCGAATTTGTCGGTGGGATAAGGTGTGAAGGTCGAGTACACGGTACCGTCTCTGAACGAGCTCTTGTTATAAATTACGTCAAGAGATGCCATGGACGCACCCTCTTCAAGTATAGCGAAGTAACCGGTGCTCTGAAGACCGTTTGCACTCTCAACCTGAGAAACTATACCGTATACAGGCATTGTCAAGGGCTGCTTGTGTGCTCCGGTAATCTCGGAATAGCAGTAGTCTGTTCCGTAGATGGAAAGCGCGGAGGACATGGATACGTTACTGTTTCTGAAATCTGCGAAATCAATAACAGATCCGCTTCCGTCGGGAATGAAGAAGTAGCCGTCGTTACGGAAGTTACCTGCTCCGAAGTACTGAAGAGGCGTTATGCTCTTAAGAATGTACTTCGTCTCATCAAACGAAATGGAGTTAGAGGGCAGACGAACGCTGAGCGAACCGTCCTCGTTGAAGCTGTACTCAAGAGAGCATCTGAATACGGGGCTGGTGGAGGGCTCTCTTACGTGAGCGCAATAGTCCTCGTCCGCATACATCATATCAAAGGTGTAGTTGGGGCAAAGGCTCTTGATAACGTCTGCATAAACAGCCTTCATGGAAGGATTTGTCCTTGTGGGAATGTAGTATACAGATGCATCCTTGAGCGACTCGGGTAAGTCCTCGATAACGGGTACTGTCTTGGTGTGGGGAGAGTACGCACTGAGAAGCTGCATAATGCTGTTCTTGATTCGCGTAACCTCGGCTATACCGCGCTTCATCTCGTCATCATATTCACCGAAGATGCCTCTCTTAGCCTGTGCGGTAAGAGTTGTTACGTACGTATCGTACTTTGATATCGAGCTCTTATGGATAAGGGGATCCGTAGCAATCTTTTCGGGATTGTAATAGGTATCACCGAAGTAGGGCTCGCAGTTTTTCTCGCCGATGGTCTCAACGAGCTTTTCGTAGAGCGTATCCATCATAGGACGGAGAATGTGCTCCTCGAATGCCTTCATCTCTATTTTCTCGGGAAGAAGGAATCTTGTAGCCGTCTCACCGATAGCATAGCTTACACGAAGACCGTTGTTGATTTTGGTTACGTTAATCTGATTCTTTGTGGCAGACCATGTGGAGCTGTATAAACGCTCATCCTTCTCTGTCGAGCTGACTCTGGAGAAGATAACGTAGAGCTGGCTGGTAAGAGCCTCAACGGCGCCGCTGTATCCGTCAAAGTTATAGGAGTTGCTCGTAAGCATCTCTTTTGTAACATTGTTTCTGTAATAAAGAACGCCTGTGTATCTGTTAACGTATATTGAATAGGTGCCGTTAGTGGAGTGGTCAAGATAGCCTGCGTTGAGATCATACTCAAACATCTCCTCGGCGGTGGCAAACTCTGCCGCCTGATAATCGGTGACGATCTGTGCAACCTCAAGATTGGTCTTGGTATTCTCACTGACCGAGGTGTGGTGAGCCGCATCAGCCCTTACGGGAATGAGTGCCGCACACGAGGTGAAGATCATAAGCGCAACCAGAGCGGACGATAATATTCTTTTTATATTCATAATTCCTCCTCTGATTACATTCTGTTTCCGATCTCTTTGAAGATCGCTATTACGAAGGTCACCATCTTAATAACAAGGCTGGAGAACAGGATAATAACAAACATAATTACTACCATCGCAACTATTGTTCCGATAACGGTAATAAAGTTTTTGCCCATCGAGTAGTCGTGAGTTACGAGCATACCGAAGAACAGAAGCATTACTGCCCAGATCAATCCTATCGTGATTATAAGGTTTACCATAGATGCCTCCGTAGTGAGCATCACGTTGGAAAGCACTGTGGACACGATAAGGAATAAAGGAAGCGGAGCAAGCGCATAGCAGGTCGCTATGTAGATATCCTTAAGACTTCCCTCTCCGTCGAACAGAGTGGTAAGACACCAGTTCGATACAACCCAAAGAATAACGGGTATGAGAACGGATATGATAGATATGAAGATTGAGGAATAGTTATCCTCGGGATTGAAGAGATAACCCTTACCTATAGAATTATAGAATAAGGAAAGAACTGTGATGCCGAGAATAGTGGAGGCTGCTCTCACAGAGCCACGCTGCTCGTGCTTGAGATCCCAGAATCCGTCGAAGGGATGGAATACCAGGTGGAAGGAATAAAGCAACTCCTCCCAATAGGTCTTTCTGCCGACCTTGAGTGCGGTTTCCTTGTTCTTTCTCTTGGCATAACCGAGGAATTTAACAAGTCCCACGATAAGACCGATAGCCACGATGAGGAT
>JAEIGA010007453.1_pt1 | contig 16626 bp, 12 predicted proteins | sample 9270691 | NCBI WGS metagenome assembly JAEIGA01 (sample SAMN17057246, study PRJNA624740) | gut metagenome | biome: biome; isolation source: fecal sample | host: Bos grunniens | place: China: Xizang | collected 2019
CCTTCCCCGAAAAGGCAGAGGAGCTCTTTGCCAAGGGTGAGGCAAATGCCAAGGAAAAGTACGAAAGACTCCAGAAGCTTTCTACCCTTTACGGTAACGAGCAGTAATTGCTGAAACAAAAACAAAAGGCTTCCGCTCAGGCGGAAGCCTTTTTAAGTTTAAGAGCTGTGCGAACATTGTGCGCAGGAGTCATCCCTCGAATTTTCCTTCGCGTTTTATCTTCTTCATATATTGACCCGGTGTCATGCCAAAGCGGCGGCGGAAGGCTCGTATCATATTGCAAGAGTCACCAAAGCCGCAGATCCCGGCTACTGCGCTCTGAAGCTCTCCCTCGTTAAGCAACTCTATGGCTTTTTTTAATCGGCAATCGCAAATATAGCCGTTGATGGTGCTTCCCGTATATTTTTTAAAGGCGGTCATAAGTGTGGTTCTGCCTACCTTAAGCGTCCACGCAAGCTCGCTTGAAAGTATCTTGCGGCAGCAGTTTTCCTGAATATACAGCAGGGCATCCGCAACAAAGGCGGGTGGCTCCTCGGTAACTCCCGCGTCACTCTCGGTATGCTCGGAGAGCCTTGACAGCAGATACATAAGAATCAGACGCTTGCGGAAGATGTTTTCCTCCTTTTCAAACTGTCCTATGAGCGAGGAATATTCCTCCTTTTGACTGTCGGTGAGTATTATTACCTTTCCGCTCTTTCCGAAAATGCCGAGAAGCTGCTTCCACTCGGGCACATAGTCGGCTACGAAATCCTGGGAAAAGAGAAGATTTACTCTTTTGTAAAGCAATCTGGGCTCGCAGACTATAAGGTGTGAGGTCATAGGTCGGGTAAGGACTATGCGGCATTCGGTCCCGCTCTGTACCTGATCGGGAAGAAGCACCTTTACGTCTCCCGACAGTATAAGGCTTATCTCGTAATATTCGTGCATATGGTAATCCGACATATTGGGAGAGTAGCCCTCGTAGGTGTCGGTGCTGAACAGTTTCCAAACACTCCCATAACCCAGCTTTTCTATATTTGCTGCCATTTTTTCTCCTTTTTTGTTTGAGCTGTTGAGGTTATTGTAATACAAAGTTGAATGATTGTCAATAAAAAATGCGAAATTTCTGTTTTTCGGGGCAAAAAAACAATAAATTTTGAACGATATGCCAATAAAATGGACGATAATATATTGAACAACGGCGAGTAATGGTGTATAATCTAACTAAAGAAAATATAAGGAGGCCTTACTATGGCAAGACTTTTTTGTGAACATATGAAAAGACAGACACAGAGCCTTAACGGGGCGTGGAAGCTTCTCACCGACCCCAAGGATATAGGAGAGAGCGAGGGCTGGTCCTCGTCGCTTCCCGAGGGAAAGACTGTGTCCGTACCCTCTGTATGGAATATGGAGCGCGGACTTCTTACCTACGAGGGTGTGGTTTGGTACGAAAAGAGCTTTTATTCCGAGGGAGGAACTTTGCGCTTCTGCTTCGGAGCCGTTATGACCGAGGGCAAGGTATGGCTTGACGGAAAATATCTCGGCTCTCACTACGGCGGATTTTGCCAATTCGAGCTTATAGCCCCTGACGTAGAGGCGGGAATGCATACCCTCATAGTAAGAGTTGACAACAGCTTTAACGCTCAGTCAATTCCTCAGGCATTTGTAGACTGGTATCACTACGGCGGAATTACCCGCGGAGTGAGCGTTGAGACCCTGAAGGGAATATGCGTGCTTTCACAGCGTATGGAATATACGCTTTCCGAGGGGCTTGACAGAGCTGCCTGCCGAGTAGTGGCAGAGCTTTACAACGAGGGCAAAAGACTGAAGAGCGCCTCTGTGAACGTAGAAATAGACGGAAAGACCGTGTGCAGTGATACTGTGGCGGTTCGCGGAAGAAGGACGGCAGAGGTGGTTCTGGGCGAGTTTGAGCTTGAGGACATCAGACTTTGGGATATCGGAAAGCCCGAGCTTTACACAATAAGCGTTACCACCGACACCGACGACCTTATAGACCGCGTGGGCTTCCGCAAGGTAGAGGTGAAGGACGGAAAGGTACTGCTCAACGGACGTTCTATTGAATTCCGAGGAGTTAACCGCCATGAGGAGCATCCCGAGTTCGGCTTTGCCTTCCCCCCCTCTCTTATGCGCCGCGACCTTGAGCTTGCTCTTGAGATGGGCTGTAACGCTATCCGAGGCTCTCACTATCCAAACTCCAAGGAGTTCGTTGACCTGCTTGACGAAATGGGCGTAATGTTCTGGAGCGAGATACCTATATGGGGCTGTGGATTCTCCGACGAGGCTCTTGCTGACAAGGTAGTGGTTGCCCGCGGACTCGAGATGCACCGCGAGATGCTGAAATATTACTACAACCACCCCTGCATAGTTATGTGGGGAATGCACAACGAGATACACCTGTATCACGAGGCGGCGTATAAGATGAGTGAGCTTTACTACGGCTTCCTTAAGGAGAACGGCGGCAACCGTCTGGTAGTATACGCTTGTAATTACCCCAAGGAGGATATATGCCTTGAATTCTGCGACCTTGCCTGCCTTAATATGTACTTTGGATGGTACTACGGCTACGAGGATGACGCTTGGGAAAAATTCATTGAGGAATTCAGTGCCCGTCTTGACTTGCTGGGTATGGGTGACAAGCCTATGGTAATGAGCGAGTTTGGCTGCGCGGCTATGGCGGGATATCACGATGATGACAGCATACTCTGGAGCGAGGAAAATCAGGCAAAGCAGCTCTCGCACTGCGTGCGCTTGTTCCACGAGCATCCTAAGGTATCAGGCTCCTTCATATGGCAGTTCTGCGACATCAGAACCAGCCGTCAGACGGGACTTAACCGCGCCCGCGGCTTCAACAACAAGGGAATAGTTAACGAATACCGCAAGCCCAAGCTTGCGTACTATGCCGTAAAGCAGGAATATTGCGCCTTTGCAAAAGAGGAAACAAAATGAAAATAAATGAGAAATTTACTAAAGCACAGCGACCCGTTAAGGTCATACAGTTCGGCGAGGGCGGATTTTTACGCGGATTTGCCGATTGGATGCTTCAAAAGCTTAACGAAAAGGGACTTTTTGATGGAAGCATAGCGGTAGTACAGCCCATAAGAGAGGGTATGTGCGATATGCTCACGGCTCAGGACTGTATGTATACTCATATCATAAGAGGTGCTGAGGGCGTGGAGAAGAGCGTCATAGACGTTATATCCCACTGCGTAAAGCCTTACGAGGATTTTGAGGCATATCTCAGCCTCGCAGATAATCCCGACGCTCGCTTTATAATATCAAATACCACCGAGTCGGGTATTGCCTTCCGCGATACCGATAAGGCCACCGATACTCCCCCCGAAAGCTTCCCCGCGAAGCTGACGCTCCTTCTTAAGCGCCGCTTTGATAAGGGTCTTAGAGGATTTATACTGCTTCCCTGTGAGCTTATCGACCGCAACGGTGACAACCTTAAGAGAACAGTTTTGCAGTACGCGGCTCTTTGGGAGCTTGGCGAGGATTTTGCCGCTTGGGTAGAGAAGGAAAACGTGTTCTGCAATACCCTTGTTGACCGCATAAATACGGGATATCCCAAGGGCGAGGAGCTTGACCTCGGCTATGAGGACGATATGGTGAACACCTCCGAGTTCTTCCATCTCTGGGTCATTGAGACCGAGGCGGATATTGAGGCTGAGCTGCCCTTCTCGGCGGCGGGACTCAACGTTATAGTTACCCGCGACGCTCTTGAGCGCTACCGCACCAGAAAGGTGAGAATACTTAACGGAGCTCATACGTCTATGACTCCCTATGCGCTCCTTTCGGGACTTGAAACCGTTAAGGACTGTATGGATGATGGGGAAATGAGTGCGTTTTTGCGCGGATGTCTGTTTGAGGAGATAATCCCCTCCTTGGATATGTCAAAGGAAGAGCTTACGCAGTACGCATCCGACGTGCTGGTGCGCTTCTCCAATCCCTACATAAAGCACTATCTTGCTTCCATATCACTCAACTCGGTAAGCAAGTACAAGGTAAGAGTGCTTCCCTCGGTGCTGTCCTATAAGGAAAAATTCGGCAAATATCCCACCCGTCTTGTGTTCTCCCTGGCGAAGCTTATAGAGTTCTACAAGAATGGCGATCCCAAGGATTCTGCCGAGGTAATAGAATATATGAAGCGGGCTTCCCTTGAGGAGATACTCTCCAACAGTGAGCTTTGGGGAGAGGACCTGTCGGGGCTCCTTGACGAGGTAAAGGCTTATGAGAATTCATCCCTCTGATAACGTAGAGGTAAGAGAGGACGGACAAAAATACGCCCTCTGTGAGATAAAAAAAGGGGAGAGCGTGATAAAATACGGCTTCCCCATAGGATACGCCACAAAGGATATTGCGGCGGGCGATAAGGTCAGCCCCGAAAATCTTCACTCGGCTCTGGCGGGTAAGGGAGAGTGGACCTACCAGCCTGCAGAGACCGTCCCTGTGGGCATCGAGAGCGGAAGCTTTATGGGATATCTCCGAGCTAACGGCGAGGTTGGAATACGCAACGAGGTTTGGGTAATTCCCACGGTAGGATGTATAAACGACGTGGCTAAGGAGCTGGCGGCTAAGAGAGGAGCCAAGGCTTTGACTCATCCCTACGGATGCTCACAGCTGGGAGGCGACCTGCTTACCACTCAGAGGATACTCTGTGGACTTATAAAGCATCCCAACGCCGCAGGCGTGCTTGTTCTTGGACTTGGTTGCGAGAACAACCGTATGGAGGATATGAAGGCAATGCTGGGTGAGGTTGACCCCGCCCGTGTGCGCTTTCTCTCTATTCAGGACTGCGAGGACGAGATTGAGGAAGGACTTGCTATACTTGACGAGCTTAAGGCTATTGCCGCGGCTGACCAAAGGGTAGAGCTTCCTATATCAAAGCTTCGTGTATCAGTCAAGTGCGGCGGAAGCGACGGATATAGCGGAATTACCGCAAATCCCTTGGTGGGACGGGTAATGGAGCGATTTGCCGCCTACGGAGCTACCGTGCTTATGACCGAGATACCCGAAATGTTCGGAGCGGAGCAGCTTTTGCTCTCACGCAGCAAGGACGCGGAGGTTTTTGAGCGCGGCGCCAGAATGATAAAGGATTTCAGACAGTATTTTATAGACCACGGAGAGGGTATTGCCGACAATCCCTCCCCCGGAAATATAGCGGGAGGAATTTCAACCCTTGAGGAGAAATCTCTCGGCTGTGTGCAGAAGGCGGGAAAGGTAATGCTCTGCGGGGCGCTTGACTTTGGCGAGAGACCCGACGCGGACGGTGGTCTTTATATGGTCAACGGTCCCGGAAACGATATGGTGGCGGTGACCAATCTTGCGGCTTCGGGAGCGCATATAATACTCTTTACCACGGGCAGAGGAACGCCTATGTCGGCGGCGGTTCCCACACTTAAAATATCCACCAACAGCCCACTTGCGAGGAAGAAGCCCCATTGGATAGATTTCGACGCGGGTGTTCTGCTTGAGGGAGCGGATATGGATACACTGGCAGGTGAGCTTTTCGACCTTTGCATAGAGGTTGCAGAGGGTAAGGAGAGCAAGAGCGAGGCACGCGGATATTACGACCTTGCTATTTTTAAGGACGGAGTAACTCTTTAAGGAGAAATATTATGGATATAAAAATTATCACACCCAATGACGGAGCGCATTATTTCTTTGCGTATTACGATATGAGAGCCACGGGCAAGAACGGAAAGCATCTTTGCCACAGAGTGCCCTTTATGGACAGAATACCCACAGCCGAGGACGTTTGCGAGGTCGGCTATCTTGAGGATGGCGCCTTCGTTAAGATAGGCGAAACCACGGCGTGGAACTTCCAGCAGGGAGCTATGCTCCAGTATCACCCCGACCGCGAGGATACCGTATATTACAACGTCTGCGAGGACGGAAAATTTTATACTCTGACTCACAATTTCGTTACGGGTGAGAAAAAGTACGCTGACCGTCCGTCAGCCTGCATATCTCCCGACGGCAAGTGGGGCTTGGCGGTGAATTTCGGACGTATATTCGCCTTCCGCGCGGGCTATGGCTATGCGGGCTTTGTTGACGAGTATGCCGACGTGAACGCTCCTGCCGAGGACGGAGTATTCCTCGTTGATATGGAGAAGGGAAGCTCCAAGCAGATAGTTTCCTGCGAGGATCTCGCCCGTGTTTCGGGCTTTGACCCTGAGGATAAGATACTCATAAATCATATTACGTTTAACACCGCCTCCGACCGCTTTTTGATGCTGGTGCGTAATTTCCCCGGTGAGAAACATACGTGGTGGACTACGTCGGTGATAATAAGCGACAGAGAGGGTAATATATATCCTTTGCTGAAGAATACCTATTTCTCCCATTACCACTGGAAAAACGAGCGAGAGCTGGTGGCTCACTGTACGGTTGAGGGTAACAAGCAGAGTATGTATATCATAGATGTGGTGACCGGCGAATGGAAAGAGTACGACCTGCCCTATTTCATACAGCGCAGAGCCGAAAATAAGAACACGGATATCCACTGCTGCTTCTCACCCGACGGAAATTACATTATAGGTGACGGATACTGTGGCAGAAAAGACGACTGGAATATCCGATATCTCGTGGCGTACAGCATGCGTACGGGCGAGAGCCGAGTGCTCTTTGGAGTAGACGATAACGGACCCGACAAATGGGGCGACATACGCTGTGACCTCCATGCTCGCTTCGTATGGGGCGGAAGTCACATAAGCTTCGATACCACCATGAACGGACGCAGAGAGGTAGCTCTCATAAGCGCAGACGTGCTGGATTTTTAAAAGAATAGCGGGAGGAGAATATCCTCCCGTTTTCTCTTCGGGCTACAACTAATCCGTAAGGGCGCACGATTAAAAATGGTAATTGTCTTTATATATAATGAAAATTTTCAAAAAACTCTTGATTAATTTTCAAAAAACTCTTGATTATTGAGAAAATTTGGTATATAATGGACGTACAAAGTCGATATTTGCCTTTTTTGGCAAGTATCTGAATATACGTAAAAACTAAAAATAATAAAAAGGAGAGAAAACAATGAAAAAGAGAAGAATCATTATTACCGCGTTCATTCTTTGCGCAAGCTTGGTGATCGGTATAGGTTACGCTACCATTACCGGTAATCTGTACATTAACGGTACTGCTACCTTCAAGGGAAGCGTGGCTCTTGACGAGCAGGTCGCAGTAGGATTTACCGCCTCTAAGACGGGTACCAACTGTACAGACGCAAGCATTGATACGTCTGATAAAACAAAGGCGAACATTACCGTAGTATTTAACGATACTCTCGGCAACGCATACGAGTTTACAGGTAACGCTACCTACAAGATTTCCTACAATGCAGATGATGAAACTCTTCCCAGCGTAATGCTTAACAATCCCACGGCTACTGTTACCGCGGGAACTGCTAATAAGGGTGAATTTACCATTACGGCTACATACAGCCCTGACGTAAACACAAGCGGAACAGGCGGATTGGTTGACACTTCTACGAACACCGTAGTGCTTAAGCCCGGTCAGACGGTTGACGTTATGGTTGTTGTCAAGTATGTCAACGCTAATGATAACGGCGAGATTGAAACCGGTGAGGTTGAGGCTACTATCGCCGTTGATTTCAGCTACTCTACTATCAGCTAATTACAGAAAATAATCATTTTGTGCGAGAATAAGAGAAGGAGGACTCGGGAATGAGTGAAATGGCAATAGACAGAAAAAAACTGTTTGCCGTGACCTTAGCTGTCCTTGCGGTCCTCCTGCCTCTGCTTTTCGTACCCTTCGCGTACAACAGACTGTGCGCGGCTGTCGCTTTGTCGCTGGCGGCTGCTTTGACCTTCTGCTTGGTAAAGAAAAGAAAAGCCTTTTCAATACATAAGCGGCAGGTGCTGATGCTGTTGACGATCACCGCGTTTTTGTATTTGGCGCTCTATTACATATCGGGGCTCTTTTTCGGCTTCGTGGTTGCCCACGCAAGGCTGACGCTGAAGATAGCGCTGATGCACCTGATACCAAGCGCGTTGATAATCATTGCGACCGAAATAATAAGAACCGTGCTGTTGGCAGAGGCGGGACGGGCTATAAAGGCACTGGCATTTGCGCTGTGTCTGGTAGCCGAGCTTCTTCTGGGGGCGGGTATTGCCGACGTGACATCCATAAACCGACTTATGGATATTGTGGCACTTACGCTTTTGCCTGCCGTGACCTCCAACGTGCTGTATCATTATATAGCAAAGAGATACGGAGCTCTGCCCAACATAGTTTACCGACTGGTCGTCACTCTCCATACCTATTTTATATGGGTAGGACCTGCTATGTCGGATATATTGGAAGCGTTTATAAGGATATTGCTTCCTGTGGCGGTCTGCGTATTTATAGATATTCTCTATAAAAAACGGCAGAAAACGGTGTCAAGAAGAAGAGACAGGTGGAGCTACGCGGGCGCGGCTCTTGCGTTGGCTCTTGTTATTTCGGTTGTAATGCTTATAAGCTGTCAGTTCAGATTCGGCGTTCTGGTCATAGCTACCCCAAGCATGGAGGGTGAGCTTAACGTAGGTGACGCTGTGATATTCGAGCGCTACGACGGACAGAGGATAGAAAACGACGACATCATAATATTTAATAACGACGGGGGCTCGAGAATAGTTCACCGAGTCATAGACGTTCAGAACGTGAACGGAGAATACCGTTATTATACCAAGGGCGACGCCAACGAGAAGGCTGACATAGGATACGTTACTCGGTCGGATATAGTGGGCGTGGTCGGTATAAAGCTTGCGGGAGCGGGCTATCCCAGCCTGTGGCTTCGCGAGCTGTTCAAATAAACCAAAGAGAAGGAGGGAGCAAAATGTCTGAGGCCGAAAAGCAAAGAAGAGCCGATTATAAAAAGAACAGAAAAAAATGGCTGAACATTCAGGCTATGATACTTTCTGCTCTCATAGTTTTGACCCTTATCTTTTCCTGCGTCTTCGCGGTAGTCAACAAGGCGACCTATATCGACTACGTGGAGGAGGGCAAGGTAGATTACAGCGTACTGCTAAAGGACAACCAGTTCTATGACAAGGACCGCGCCGAAAAGGATAAGGCATACGTAACGTCGCTTATGGACAAGGTGCTGGCTGATTTCAGCTATGAGCTCCATATGGACGCAAGCAACGTGGATTTTGAATATTCATATTCCATAGATACCGTTATGGAGGTGCGCGACGGTAAAACGGGTGCTGTCATATTTGACAGGTCCGAGGCGTCAGTGCCCGAAACCAAGGTATCAAAGAGCGGAAACTCCCTAGTGCTTCGCCAGCAGGTGACAGTAGACGTCGACCGATATAACAGCTTGGCAAGGCAATTTGTGGATGCCTACGGCTTACAGGATACCGAGAGCGTTCTTTCGGTATTGCTCAACATCCACGTTATAGGTGACTGCGAGGATTTCGGCGATGAGAGCAATAACGCGTATACGCTTGCTCTGGATATCCCGCTGACAGAAAAGACCTGCAATATCTCGGTGCTTTCCGACGTAGAGCAGGGTGATAACCAAATACTTGCCTGCAAAAATATAATACTTAAAAACGTATTTATGGGTGTGGCTATTGCCTTTGCCGCTCTGTCTGTGCTTGGCGGCGCGGGTATGGTGGTATTCGCGTATCTGACCAGAAACACCGACGTAAACTACGAGATAAAGGTAAACAGGATACTCAAGAGCTATCGCTCGTTTATACAAAAGATAAACAACTGCTTCGCGGATGAGAGCTATCGCCCCGTTTTCGTGGACAGCTTCAACGAGATGCTCGAGATACACGACACCATACAGTCTCCCGTTCTTATGTACGAGAACGAGGACAAGACCTGCTCATCCTTCTATATCCCCACTAATACCAATCTTCTTTACGTATATGAGATAAAGGTGGAGGACTACGACGAGATATACGCTCCCGAGAAAGAGGAGGAGATAGTCATTCTCGAGGAGGTAGCCGAGGAGGATATACAGGAGGCTATGAGCGCCCCCGACGTGGAGCTCTCCGATATAGACTACGTTGATATAGAGGAAGAGGAGACCGAGGACGGAGTAGAGGTAATAGACGTTGTATGGCCCGAAAAGGAGAAGAGAAATAAGCTCTACCGTTACGACCCCAATGGCGAGACGGTGCACGACGGAGATATAGTTCTCGTTCCCTCAAGGGATGCGGCAAAGCAGAAGGACGTAGTCCGCAAGGCGACGGTTGCTCACGGAAATCACAGAATAGATCCCGAGCACATACACCATCCGCTCAAAAAGATAATCGCCATAGTAAAGCGTAAGGCGGAGGATGCTCTTTCCTATCAAAGCAAATAAAATACCCTGAAGGCAAAGGAGGATACGGATATGTCAAGACTTTTAAAGCTCTTGTGCGTAGCAGCGTGCTCCTTTGCCATTCTTTTTATGTGTGTGGGATATGCTACACTCAGCGGCTCGCTGAACGTTTCGGGAAGCGTTTATTACGACCAGAATATCCCTCCCGTGTCGGTGGTGGGCGCACAGATGCTAAAGGGAGGCGCGGACAAGCTGCTCCCATCGGAGCACACTATCACCAGCGCGATACATCTTGAGAACGGAGAGGCTATTATAGCCGTCACAGTGAGAAATAATACCGATATATCCGCAGACCACGTAGAGGAGACCTACGGATATAATTCCATAACACGGTACGAGATTGACGGGTATATATATAACACCAATATCGAATATCACGCTTATACCGATGAGACTTGTACTGTCCCCATAGAAAAGGGTGGAGTTATTATCAATACCTCAACGGGAGCCACTACTCAGAAGGGATTTACGGTAGAACCGGGTATAGGGAACGAGAAAACGTTCTATCTGAAGTTCTCCTACGCTGAGGGCGCGGATACTATGAGCAACGAGGTCGATAGCTTCCTTTCCTTTAATTTTATGCCCTTGGAGGAGATATATGAGGACGCTTCGGATGAGGCTATACACGAGGCGCTGGGGCAGTTTGGAAATATCCTCAATAATAAGGTGACCCTTAAGGACGGAACAACAAACAGCTTTGCTGCTCTTACCAATCAGATGGAAAAGAGCGAGGAAAACGACCGTTCGCTTACCGACTATATTGGAAACGTTACGGGAGCGAGCCCTGATGACAAGGAGATAATCGACGAGCTGTTTGAGGGGAAGCTGAATATAAATATAGACGGCAATGATACACCCGTTACCTTCCTTATCAAGTACGACGACGTTTATTCGGGTGCGGCGGGTGACGAGATGACCATATATATGACTACCGAGAACCTCAACGATAAGACCAGCGTTTACGAATCCGGATTTTTGGGAATAGGCTCGAAATATACTCCGGCCTACGCAACGGTTTACGCCTGCGTTTTCGTGGCGTCTAAGGATGAGAACGGGAATACCGTATGGACTCCCTTGAGCGACGACGTTATAGAAGGCACGGCGATAGTTTGTGATTACGACGGAGGTATGCAGTACGGCTGGGGACAATCCTACGCTACCGGTTCGGGTTCATTCAGAACCGACGACTGGAGAACGACCGACGGAAAGACTATTAATCAAGTATCCGCCCGGAGTTGACCGAAGAAATGAGCTTTTAAAAGTCCGAGTTTTTACTCGGACTTTTTTGCGTAAAATTTATTTTCAAATCCTCTTGACAAAAGTCATTAACAGAGTTAAAATATACGGGTTGTGAATTTTGAAGGGAGGTAGGTATATGAACCACGCACATTTGCCCCGACATTTCGGCACGCACCGCCATCATTTTGGCTCTCACCGCGGCGGACACAGCTTTATGTCCGAGGTCTTAGGCTTTGCTAAAAAGAATATCGTTATGGTCGTGGCTATGGTCGCCGCTGCCATAACCTGCGTAATCATTCCACCCGACGCGGAATATCTTGGATATTTTGACCTTAAGACTCTTACCTGCCTTTTCTGCGTTCTCGCGGTGGTGTGTGCCCTGAAAAATATCCGCTTCTTTTATATTCTTGCCCGCAGGATAGTGGAGCTGTTCAAAAACGCCCGCCTTGCGGTGCTGGCGCTGGTGTATATAACCTTTATAGGCTCTATGCTCATTGCCAACGATATGGCTCTTCTCACCTTTTTGCCCTTGGGATATCTTGCTCTTGACGTTACGGGCAAGAAAAAGTATATGGCGTTTACCTTTATAATGCAGAATATCGCCGCTAATCTCGGGGGAATGCTTACACCCTTCGGAAACCCTCAAAATCTTTATCTGTATACCAAATATAACATTCCCACGGGAGAATTTATGGCGATAATGGCGCCGCCATTTATCATATCCATAATTATAATAACTATTTGCTGTATTGTTTTCGTAAAGGCAGAGCCCTTGGAGCTTGCGGAGGAAAGGATAAGCCTTGTGCCTTGGCGTACCGCGGTGTATCTGCTTCTCTTTGCTCTTTCCATTGCCATAGTTTTTCGCGGAATACCCTATTGGATAGGACTTATAGTTATACCCTTGGCTCTTTTATTTCTTGACAGAAAGGCGCTGGGACAGGTGGATTATCCCCTGCTGCTCACCTTTGTTTTCTTCTTTATTTTTTCGGGAAATATGGCAAGAATAGACGCGGTGAGAGATGTTTTCTCGTGGCTCTTGGAGCAGAATACTCTTGTGGTCAGCGCTCTTTCCTGTCAGCTTATAAGCAACGTGCCCTCGGCAATACTTCTGTCACAGTTTACCGATAATTACGCGCCACTGCTCGTGGGTGTGAATATAGGAGGAGCGGGAACGCTTATAGCCTCTCTGGCGAGCCTTATAACCTTTCGGGAGTACGCAAAGCACGAGCCTGCAAAGGTAGGCAGCTATATCCTTAAATTTTCACTTTTCAATTTCGGAATGCTTGCGTTGCTTCTTGGGGCAATGCTGTTGATAATGTGAAAAAGCTTAAATATCCGAACCGATAAGGAAACAATCCTGTATCGGTTCTTTTTTTGGTTGACATCGGCAGTATTTTGTGATATAATGTAATTTGGAATTTGTTTTAAAAATTACGGATATTTTTCGGAGGAATATAGATTGAAAAACGAGATGAAGCTTCGCTCGGGTGCTACCATCAAGCAGATAAACACCGCCGACGCAGACAGAAAAAATTATCTCACGCGCCAGACGCTTTCACAGATGCACCTTATGCCCTCGGGCGACCCTATTGCCTACGACGTAGCTCCCGACGGCGATATAATATACTATTTTGACCCTGCCAGAGTGGTAGAAGCACCGCCAGAGACCTGGTACTTCCCCAACGCGCGCAAGGACACTATGACTCTCCCCAGCGGAGCGGTCATAAACAGAATGAGCACAAAAAACGCTGCGACTTGCGGATTTTATTCGGCAGACCGACTCTCAAAAATGCACTACGAGCCCATAGAGGAGCCCGTGGCGTATACGGTGAGAGCGGATAAATCCGTTCTTTACTTCTATGACAAGAGGACCTGCAACAAGCTCCCCCAGATGTGCGTCAGATGCGGTAAGGATATCCGCTACAAAAAGAAGCTCTGCACCGCTTGCTACGCAGAGGAGATGGCTATCCGCCGTGTGGAGGGTGACGCTCACAGAGCGGCGCACTACGGTAAGGACCGCGCGAGAATTCTTTTCTTTGACCTTGAGCTTACGGGCTTTTACGTTCACGATGAGATACTTTCCATAACCATAATCAACGGCTACGGCGAGCTTGTAATGGATACGCTGGTTAAGCCTATCAAAAAGAAAAAGTGGAAGGACAGCGAGAAGATACACCACATCTCTCCCGAGATGGTACAGGACGCACCCACCCTTGCCGAGCTTATTCCCGAGATAAAGCGCATATTCGAGGGTGCTGACCATATAATCGCTTACGGCGTATCTACCGATTTCAGCCACATCAAGTACATATACGATACCGAGGCAGAGCGCGAGGAGCTTCACAAGAAGGTGCTTTGCTGTGCTAACGAGTTTGTGCGCTATACTCACGAGGTGCGCCCCGACATCCTTCACGCCTCGCTTACCGACGCTATGGCGTGCTTCGAGATAGAGTGGGAGGGAGTGGCACACTCCTCTATTGCCGACACCTATGGCTGCCGCAAGGTCTGGGAGACCCTTTTCCCCAATTATTACGTAAATTAAGGTGAAATTATGAAGCATAGAGAGATACTGCTCTGCAAATACGGCGAGATAGTTCTTAAGGGTGCAAACCGCAAATATTTTGAGGATACCCTCTGCCGTGAGATAAGACACAGAGCTGCCGCCTACGGTGATTTTGATATCTACCGCGCTCAGAGCACTATATATATTGAGCCCAAGGATGAGCTTGCCGATATGGACGGAATGTTCGCATCCGCTTGCAAGGTGTTCGGTATAGTTGCCGTACAGAGAGCCGCTGTATGTGAAAAGAATATGGACGACATAAAGCGTGTTGCCAAGGACTATATTCCTCAATTTCTTGAGGGAAAGAAAAGCTTTAAGGTGGAGGCAAAGCGCTCGGACAAGGCGTTTCCCCTTGACTCTATGGCGCTTGCTCGCGAGGTTGGCGGATATATCCTTGAGAGCTGCCATAAGATAAAGGTCGACGTGCATCAGCCCGAGGTAGTGGTCAAGGTAGAGATACGCGAGTTTGGCGCTTATCTTTCGGCGGGGGCGTTCAAGGGGGCGGGCGGTATGCCCGTTGGAACCAGCGGACGCGGATTGCTGCTTCTGTCGGGAGGTATTGACTCACCTGTTGCGGGATATATGATGGCGAAGCGCGGAGTTAAGATCGAGGCGCTCCATTTTGAGTCCTTTCCATATACCAGTGAGAGAGCCCGTGAAAAGGTGCTGGAGCTTGCATCTATCCTTGCGGAGTACGCAGGCGAGGTGCGAGTGCATATAGTTTCGCTCACTCACATTCAGGAGGAGCTGGTGAAGAACTGCGAGGAGGACTATTTTACCCTCCTGCTTCGCAGATTTATGATGAAGATAGCCGAGAGAGTCGCAAAATATAAGGGCTGCTCGGTGCTGATCACGGGCGAGAGCCTTGCGCAGGTGGCGTCGCAGACTATGCAGGCGCTATGCGTTACCGACAGCGCCGTGGAGATACCCGTTTTCCGTCCCTGCATAGGTATGGATAAGGAGGAGATAGTGACTATCTCCCGTAAAATGGGCGCCTTTGAAACCTCAATTCAGCCATACGAGGACTGCTGTACTGTATTTACACCCAGACATCCCAAGACCAAGCCTGAGCTGGAGAAGGTCCTTGCGCAGGCGGCAAAGGTTGATTTCGACGCCCTCGCCGACGAGGCCTTCGAGAGCCTTTATACGGTAAATATCGAGGCGAGGTATTGAGGATGCGATTTTCCACCTTTCTTGAAAGAAAGGTGGAGCCAAAGAACTTTTTGAAGGGATTATTGCAAGGGTTCGCACAAACTAAACATTAAAAAGTTTAGGTCAAGCCTTTTCAAAGGCTTGCGGTTTCCAAAGGCAGAGCCTTGGTCGCCCGTCGCAACGGGCGAAATTCCAAATCGTTCAAATAGCGCAGGAGAGGGGAATTGACTCGCTTGCGAGGCAAGGGGAGAACCCTCGCCGGGGGTTCTCCCAATAAACGAGTTCAAACAACATCCCACTCGATAAGACCACCCTCTTATCAAGTTCTTTTGGTGCTCAACTCGCTTGCGAGTTAGCAGTGCGCTTGCGCTCTTGTTCTCCTAAAGAAAAGTACGAAAAATTTAAACAAATCTAACTATAAAATTTATGGAAATAACGATAGCAAAAAACGCGGGCTTCTGTTTTGGCGTTAAGCGCGCTACCGATAGCCTGGAAGAGAAAATTGAAAATCGAAAAGACGGCGAAAGAATATACACCCTCGGTACGCTGATACATAACGAGACCTACAACGATATGTTAAGAGCTAAGGGCGTTGAGGTCACTCATATCGGCAGTATAGACGGGCTCGCTCAGAGCGCGTCGGAGGATGCGCCCGTGACAGTCTTTATCCGCGCCCACGGAATTCCCCGCGAGGACGAGGAAATGCTCAGGTCGGCGGCAGAGAAAAATCCATACTTTACGTACGTGGATTGCACCTGTCCCTATGTGAAAAAGATACACAATATAGCGAAAAAGTACTCAGAGGAGGAAAATATTTTCCTGCTTCTGGGCAAGGAGGACCACCCCGAGGTGGTGGGGATTTTGAGCTATTTCGACTATGAAAAGGTAACTTTTTCCACCGCCGAGGAGCTTCTCGAAAAAGGAGAAAACGGGCTTTTCGTCAAATTAAACAATAAACGACCGATTTTGGCGGCTCAAACAACTCAAAAATTGGCGGAATGGAGAAAAACACAAGAACTTTTAAAAAAAGTATATACAAATCCCTTAATTTTTGATACAATATGTAGTGTTACGGAACAGCGGCAAAAGGAAGCCGCAGCTTTGGCGAGGGAGTGCGACGCTATGATAGTCATAGGCGGCAAGGAAAGCTCTAACACCGCAAAGCTCTATGCCGTATGTAAGGAAAATTGCCCGCAGACCGTCCGTGTTGAAAGAGCGGACGAGCCGGCGGTTAACAATTTAATAAAACGTCCCTACGCGAAAGTAGGAATTGCCGCGGGAGCATCGACCCCGTCAGGCGTAATTCAGGAGGTACACAACAAAATGAGCG
>JAEIGA010007454.1_pt1 | contig 16626 bp, 18 predicted proteins | sample 9270691 | NCBI WGS metagenome assembly JAEIGA01 (sample SAMN17057246, study PRJNA624740) | gut metagenome | biome: biome; isolation source: fecal sample | host: Bos grunniens | place: China: Xizang | collected 2019
ATATTATATATTTTTTATTTCATTTTTTATTTATGTAAACTTATCTAGTTTTAAATACTAGATGTTATAGTTTTTTGTGCTAGATTTTATGGTATTAATTATTAGGTTATGGAGTGTAAAAAACTAGTTGCTATTAACACTCACATTTTTTGGTATAATTACAATAGTTTTTTTATGACTTTATATAATAGAAAAAATAGTTATTTTTTCCATTATCTTATAAAAACATAGTAAAATTAATATTTTTAAGACTTTTAAAAAGTCCAGGAAGAACCAGGCGGGGGACATTTTTAAAATTTCGGGGAGGGTATCCTCCCGAGATTTTTTAAAACCCCTCGCACGGGAATCGAAATTCGCCTAGAGAGAGTAAGGGGACGAGAGATTCCGAGACGCATAACGTAAAAGTAGCTAAAAATATAGGGAAACGGGCGAGAGCCTACTCTCTCTAGCGACCTATGAACTGACTGATAAAGCTGGCGGCTGCGAGCAGAACAATAGCAGCAGTTCATAGGTATTCTATAGGTAAATATGGAGAAAAAGTCAATTTAAGTATTGAAAAATAGGGTAAGGTGTGATAATATAAAAGTACAGGATAAACCGTTACGGTAAGAAACCCATATAGGGAATGTGATACGGAGGAGGGAAAAGGAATGAGAGTATTAGAGTTGTTTGCTGGGATAGGAGCATGCAGTAAAGCGTTAGAGAGAATAGGGATAGATGTAGAGATAGTAGATGCAGTAGAGATAGACAGGTATGCGATAAAGAGTTTCAATGCAATACACGGAACTGATTTTGAGGTGCAAGATATAAAGGAGTGGGATAAAGATTTAAAAGATATTGATTTAATAACACATGGAAGTCCTTGTCAGGATTTTAGTGTAGCAGGAAGACAAGCAGGTGGAGATTTAGGAAGTGGTACTAGAAGTAGCTTAATGTATGAGACTATAAGGATTGTTGGAAAGTTAAGACCGAAATATGTGTTATGGGAAAATGTAAAGAATTTATTAAGCAAGAAACATAGGCATAATTTTGATGCTTACATAGAAACTATGAATGTATTAGGTTATAACAGTTATTATCAAGTTTTAAATGCTAAAGACTATGGAATCCCACAAAATAGAGAACGTGTATATACGGTTTCTATTAGAAAAGATATAGACAAAGGAGAATTTGTATTCCCAGAAAAAGAAGAACTTAAATTAAGACTAAAAGATATATTAGATGAAGATGTGGATGAAAAGTATTATTTAAATGAGGCACAAATAGAAAGAATAAAAACCACAACTTATAATGTGGGAAGAACAAGAATACAAGAAAAGGATTATTGCGATACATTATGTGCGAGAGATTGGAAAGATCCCAAATGTGTTCAAGTAGGAAAATTAGATATTAAAGGACACGATAGTATAAAAAGAGTATATGATGACAATGGAATAAGTCCTACATTAACCGATATGCAAGGAGGTAATAGACAGCCTAAAGTGTTAATTAAAAATGCAACTAAAAAAGGATATGATGAAGCAATAGAAGGAGATAGCATTAATCTACAATTTCCAGAAAGTAAAACAAGAAGAGGAAGAGTAGGGCATCAAGTAAGTCAAACTTTACAATGTAATGATTCAATGGGAGTAGTAGAAGGAATTAAAGTATTAGGAAATTATATGCCAAGTAATCACGATGCTAGTAGAATAGTTGATAGTAATGGACTAGCTCCTACAGTTAAAGAAAATCATGGAACTGTAACAGCTATAATTGAAGGACAAAGTGGATTAATACAGCCAACAGATAGAAAGTATAAAGAACATAAGACTGAAAGAAAAGAACATATTGAATTTAAAAATGATAATTGTAGTCATGCTTTAAGAACTAGTGTTGTTCCAATCACTTGCAATAATTTTAGAATAAGAAAACTAACACCAAAAGAATGTTGGAGGCTTATGGGATTTGATGATGAAGATTTTGAAAAAGCTGAAGCAGTTCCAACAAGTAATACTCAATTATATAAACAGGCTGGAAATAGTATTGTAGTTAATGTTTTAGAAAAAATATTCAAAAATTTATTCTAGGAGGAAAAAATATGAGAGAAGCAGAAGAAATAATGAGAGATGCTGTAAAGTTTAGTGAGATACCAGAGGGGTATAATCTGGTAGAAGCAGAAGCGTTTAATGCTATGAGACAGTTAGTATTAATGTATAAGAGAGGAGAGATAAGTAAAGAGGTAGCAGGTAAGAATAGAGAAAGGGTATATGGAGAGTATAATAAAGAAGCAAAAGATTTTGAGTTTGTGTATAGCCTGTATAGTGATTATGCAGGTAGGGCTATAAGAGAGACGGAAATGAATAGAATGAAGTTAAGGAAAATACTGAAAGGAGAAGGGAAAAAACTAGAAGAATCTGATTTTATTGAAGCACTAAAAGTATCTCTAGATATAATTGAAAGTGTGTTTCCTGGTGAAATTACTGGTATGAACTCTGAAATACCAGGATTCCCCGAAGGAGGGTTTTAAATGAATAAAAAAGATTGTAAGATAGGCATGTATGTTGGTGTAATGCAGAATATTAATCCGTTAGCACGAAGTAGAACTCGTGTCAAAAGAATAGGTAAAATACTTGGCGTTTATGACGATTATGTAAGTTTGTTGCTGTTTGATTCTGATTTATCAGACCTCTCTGATCTAGATACGTTGGAATACATAACTATAAAAAGACAGATGTATAGAGAAAGTTTTAGGTTCTATGAGATATTTAAAATTAAAAAGGAAATAAGAAACGAATGATTCAGTTTAAAGATAAAGTTATGTTCTTGTATCGGTAAATTGGGAAATAAACGAGCAGCGAAATTGTATTGCGACTTGCATAAATGCTATATTAATAATAAAAATTTATTCTATAAGAAATATAAATGCTATTCTTGTAAATATAGGAAAGAGGTGGATTAATTGACTGATGAAATGATTATTGATTATTGGAAAGAAGGTTATACCGTCGAACAGATAGCAAGGCTTTTCCCTAGTGTAATATTTGAAGGGAAAGAACCAAGTTGGCAGATGATAAACAGAGTCGAAACAGTTATTATGGAATATCAAACAAGGAAAGAGGTGGATTGATATGGGAGAATATATTAATAAAAAAGTACAGATTGATTCTGATACTGGGGAAATTATTGATGAAAAATATTGGCTGGGATATGATGGTTTTTCGGATAAAGGGTACAAATACAGAAACAGAGCTGTTCATATTAGGTATTATTTTGACTCTCTTCCCGATAACTATGATGAAAGCACTTGGGCTCTCCTTATGGCTATCGCAGAAATTATGAACGAGGAAAATATGCTAGTCTTCCGTGTTAAAAGAAAAAGTAAATTTAGTAACATTATTTATAAGCCTATGGATAAAGATTATATAAGAGAACATATTAGGTTTAAATTTGGAGTACATAGATTTGATAGGTGTTGGAGTAAGCTTAGAAAACACGCCTTGAAACAGATAAGATACCATCAGTACCTTTGTTGGGCTGTTAATCCTTCTATAGTAAGTAAATGTAGAGATGTCCCTTATTGGCTTTATGATTATTTTAAAGAATATATGAACCCCCACTTAGCAGCAAAAACAGTTGTTAAATTAGATAGAAAAGTTAAAGAAATGTATGCTGATGATTTTGAATCTGATGTATTTGACCAGTAATTAACCAGTAATTAACCAGTAATTGAGTAGTTAATTTTAGATTAGCTACTCTTTTTTTTATATAAAAATTACCTACGCCTACTCTAAGAGGTAACGAGATAGGTAACCGTTATTTTTCAAGGAGAAAAACTCTAAAAGTCCCTATATATATATTATTTTATTAAATAAATAATATATATATATAAGAGAAAATTTAATAGTGTTACCTATGGTTACCTGGTTACCTGTAAAAAAAATATATAATATTATATAGCATATATATTACACACATAAAAATATAAAAATATAAAATATATAAAATGTGTAATGTGTGTTGTGTGTTTTTTTATTATATATATATAATATATGTGTGAAAAAAAACAGGTAATTAGGTAACTTTTCCTTCTACACTTAGAGCCACAACGGATTGGCGGTTACTTAAAAGAGGGAACCGAAGGGAACTGAGATACCTGTTATCGTTTTTTTTTATTTAAAATTAAAAAAAAATTATTTCTTATTGGCGGATATAACAAGTATCAAAGGAAATGGTTTACATAAGTTAAATATTTTTTTTAAAAAATATATTGCTTTTTAAAAAGAAAAGTGATATAAAAGTATTTATATATATATTATAATGTACGAAAGGAGGATTGGAATGAAAAAAACAGAAGGAAGAAAGAATATTGATTCTATTATTTTTAAAATTGATAAAGATTTAAAAAAAGAATTTAACATTAAATGCATAGAAAATAATACAAATATGAGTGAAGTTATTGTTGAACATATAAGAAAATATGTAAAAAATAAATAATATGTAAAAAATAAATAATAGGTGAGGTTCAAAAGATGGAAAATAATATTTTTAAAGAGATTAATCAGAAAGCTGATATTAAGAGGCTCGCAGAAGCTTATGGTTTTAAAATTGATAGGCAAGATAGAATAAATTGTTTTTTACATAATGATAAAGAACCAAGCTTGAAACTTCATACAGAAACAAATACTTGGTGGTGTTATGCGTGTGGAGAAGGATATACTCCTATAGATTTTGTTATGAAAAAAGAAAATCTCTCTGCATTAGAAGCAGCAAAAGAAATAAATAAAACATTGGGGTTGAATGTAAATATTGATAAATTTAACCCTGAAAAAGAGAAAAATGTAAAAACTGGAGAATACTTTTATAGAAGAGCAGACGGAAGTGTCACAATGAAAGTCGAAAAATGGGTAAAAGAATCGACAGGACAGAAAGAATTTTATCCGTATACTTTAGTTAATGGTAAATATGTAAAAGGATATGTGGGAAAATTAGAAGGAAAAGATTGTGTTTTGTATAACTTACCTGAGGTTTTAAAATCTGAGGTGATTTATTTTACTGAGGGAGAAAAAGATGCAGATACACTAAAGGAATTGGGAATAGCAGGAACGACTACTCCAGGTGGAGGAAGAGGTTTAGTAGGTTATGCGAAGAAAAACCCTAATTTGTTTGATCCGATAAAGGGTAAAGAAATAAGAATTGTTTCTGATAATGATGATGTTGGTAGCGAATATATAAAACAAGTGATATTTAATGTAAAAGATAAAGTAAAGAACATAAAAGTTTTTAATTTATGTGATGTAATGCCACATTTGAAGAAAAAAGGTGATATTTCTGACGTAAGAAAAGCTGTAGGAAGAGAAAAAACACTTGAATTTTTAAGAAATTTAGAAGAAAATACTGGTTATTTAGTATTAGAAGAAGAAAAAACAGAAGATGATGATTTGAATTTTGAAACTAGAGAAGATATTTTTAATATAAAAGTGTTTGAAAGACTATATCAGGACGAAATAAATGCAGATATTGATGATTTTATGAAAGTAATGAATAAGATTAAAGATATTTGTCAGAAAAAGCGTTATACGGGATTTTCAGCAGCATATAAATTATATAAAGACAGTCAGCAAGATAAGTATGTGTATCAGGCTAATTTTTTAACATTTAGTGGATTAAATGAGAATAATTATAACACAAATCGCTATGAGTTGTCGCCAGAAGGAATTATTTATGAGAATATTCCTAATGTTGGAAGAATTTTGGTGTGTTATCATCCGATTGTTCCAATTCAAAAATATAGAAGTGTTGAAGATGGAACTGAAAAAATAAAATTAGCATATTATACAAATTCCGAATGGAAATCGGTAATTGTAGATAAATCAATAATATCTAGTAGCCAAGCCATAATAAAACTTGCTGATTTAGGAATAGCAGTAAATTCTGAAAATGCTAAATATTTAATTAAATATCTAGCAGAAATAGAAAATTTAAACAAAGACAAAATTAAAACAGAAACATCTGTGTCAAGATTAGGATGGATAAATGATAAATTAGTTCCTTATGATAAAACATACGAGTTTGATAATGCGAAAGATTTACCTAGAGTTGATGAAAGATTTGGAACATCTGGCAATTTGGAAGATTGGGTAAACTTCTTTAAAGAAAGAAGAAAATTAAATAATATAACGAGAGTAATAATGGCAGGAGCAGTAGCTTCTATATTGCTTAAATATATAAAACAGAGTGGATTTACTATTCATGTTTTTGGCGAAAGTGGTTATGGAAAAACTCTTGCTTGTATGGTAGGGCAATCGATATTTGGAAATCCAAGCCAAAATGATTCTTCGGGTATTGGAATAAATTTTAATTTTACTAATGCAGGATTAGAGTATAGATTAAATTTATATAATAATATTCCTTTGTTTATAAATGAAATGCAATTACAAAGAGATGCAAAAGACTACGATAAAATGTTATTTATGATAGAATCAGGAAGAGGAAAAGCGAGATCAACTAAAGTTGGAGGAGTAGGAAAAGAAAATTCGTGGAATAATGTGGTTATTACTAATGGAGAAAAAAATATTGTAAAAACTAGTAGCGATAATGGAGCTTATAACAGATGCCTTTGTTGTGAAATATTGCAAGATGCTTTTGATAATCCTATGGAAGTTGCTGATTTTGTGAAAGAAAATTATGGAAATCCTATAAGAGAAATATTGAAACATTTAGGAGATTATGATATTAAAAAAATATTTAAAGAAAAAAGAGAAGAAACGAAAGTCCAAGGAAATATTATTACTGAAAAACAAAAAATACTTGAAGCTATTATTATGACAGGAGACAAGATACTTACAGACATAATTTTTAAAGATAAATATTATTTGACGATAAATGATTTTGAAAATAAAGTGGTAAAAGAAAGAGAAACGGCTATAGAAGAAAGAGCTTATGAGGTTGTAAAAGACTGGATGATTACTAAAGAGAGATGTTTTTTATCTAAAGATAGTGACGGAACAGAAGATAGATACAAAAACATTGATATTTATGGAAAAAAGATGGCTGGTGTCAATGAAGGCTATGTAGCGTTTTTACTGCAACCATTAAAGAAAGTGCTAGAAGATAATGGTTTTGATTTTGGTCAAATTACAAGTGTTTGGAAAAGAAAAGGTTATACTAAATGTGACAAAGAAAAGAATCAGAAAAATGTAAAAATAGCAGGAAACAGTGTAAAATGTGTTGTTCTGAATATGGAACTAAATAATGAATTTGATGAAGAAGAAAATGAATTTGATTTAGAGCCTATGGAATTACCATTTTAAAAATTGACTTTTAATATGGAATATGCTAAAATTTAATTAAAGAAAAGAAGGGAAAAAATGAATTATTTTGATGGGTTGTATACGTTCATTGAAATTGCAATTAATAATAATATACCAGAAGATGATATTTCGACTTTAACTCGTTTGTTGAATAATAAAGACATTGAAAAAATACAAGAAAAATTTCCTAAGTTAGCAAGGTTCATTCCTTACTGTGATTGGTATATTGTGCAAGGCAAGAATATGTTATGTGTCCCTGCTTACTATTATGACACATATCAAGCAACAGGGTTATTGCCAAATTTAGAAAATTTTGACATTAATCCTGATGTGAGTAAACTTGAACATTGGCAATATATCAATCCGATCATGTTTGAAATAAATCCTGAAACTGGATTTGAATTTGCTAAACAGTTTTTTCCTGATTGCAATTTGTGGAATTTATTTCTTTCTGGTTGTGCAAGAATGAATTATTATGAAGGAAAGGAAATTTCATTAGAACAAAGGGTAAAATACGCTATTGTTGAGTATATGATTAGACGACCACAATTTTTTACCACAGAAGATTTTGTAGAGAATGAAATATTGCATAAAAAATATAATAAAAAGGAGGAATAGAAAAATGGCTTATGAAATAATTTATGTTTGTGATTCTATAAATAATAAAAATGTTAGAGAAGGAGAATTGAATATTTTAGAAAAATATGAAGAACAACTTTATTTTGTTTTTGGTTCTGATGAAATGAATACAAAAAAGAGATTTTATAATGATATTGAAACACTAAACAAAGATTTTGATGCGTTATTAAAATTAAAAGAAAAGGAAACTAAGTTAAAAAAAGTTGTAGAAGAGTTAAATGAAGACTTGAAAAAAGATTACAAAAAGTCTGAAGAAATAGATAAAAAAGAAACAAAGAAAACGCCAAAAGAAGAAAAAACAGACAAATATAAAATAATTAAAAGAAAAAAATAATAATCCTTCTATTTGTAGGCTACTGTGTTCAGTAGCCTATTAAAATAAAAAATATTTATTGGAGGATAGAAAGGCAGCTATCACGCCTATAAGTGAAATGCTAAATTGTCCAGAATGTGGATTGTTTTTACAATCATCACCTCGTTGTAGCGAGACGCAAGGGTGTAAGTATAGAGGGTAACAGCTTAAAGGTCTTGAAAGAGATGTGGGGTACGCCGTCCCACCCAATATTTTAAGGAAAGGAGAAAAGTATGCCAGGAAAAGAAAACAGGAGTGGAAAAATCAATCAAATAGGTAGAGGAACAAAATCAATCAATCTTGACACAGATACAAAAACTGATGATTTAGCATTGGCTAATTCTATGTTTTTAGTGCCTAAAGAAGAGAATGAAGAAATAACAGAAGAACAAATTCAAAATGCAGTAATTTATGAAAATGGAGTAACTTCTTTAGATTTTATGTTGCCAGATGATGAACGAGAGATATTAGATAAAAACTTAAACAATTATAGTGATATGGAAAAAATGAAAAAAGCTCTTAATCTAGCTAAGAAAAACAAATTATTAAGTGAAGATGTTAAAACATTAGGGCAAATAGCAAAAGCAGATGAATTAATTAATAATATGTTTGATGTAATGAACAATCCTGAGAATATAGAAATGATTAACAAATATATTAGACAAAAGCTAGAATCTGGTCAAGATGTAGCAAAGGCTTATAAAGAAATAGGATTAATGGCTAAAGCTATGATTGACGCTAGAGAAGGAATGATTAGCAAGATGAAAACCAATAAAACTGGTAAAAATATGAAAATTGCAATTAAGTTTACAAATGATAGTGGCGAAGATTTCCAATTAGGAGCTGATATAAATGAATGATATTTTAGAGGGCAAATCTTTATTGGCAGAAGAAGTTAAGAAGAATACTGGTATTTGCCAAGATTGTGGAAAAACTTTCACACAAGGCTTTAGAGTAGATTCAAGAACGGGAAGAAAAATATTCAATAAATACAAATATTGTGAAAAATGTAGAAAAACAGTAACTAAAAAAAATGAAGTAAAAACGGCGAGAGTTTCGATTAAATATCAACCTTATCCTTGGCAACAAAAATTCCATAATTCTCAAAAAAGATTTAAGGTTATTTCTGGAGCTGCTAGAACTGGTAAAGACCGTAGTTGCACAATGGAATTTACTAATAAATTTATTCAAATGTTAAATGAAGATAGGGATTATACTTATGTTCCAAAAGTTCATGGATGGATAATAGCTCCTACTTATAAACTTGCAGGGCAACTCTTAAGAGAGATTATGAATACGTTTCCACGAGAATTGGTTGTAAATTACGATAAAGAGAGTTATTCAATAGACACTATTAACGGAGGATTAATTGAATTTCGTTCTGCTGATGATCCAGACAGCTTGGTTTCTGTTGGATTGGATATTGTTTGGATAACAGAAGCAGCTCGTATAAAACAATTCGATATTGTCGTTGGAAATATTACTGACCGTTTAGATTCACCAGGAAGAGGACCTAATGGAACAGGAGGTTTGTTGCTTGTAAACAGTTCTCCTAGAGGAAGAACATATTTTAATGAAGTATGTAGATGGGGAATTGATGGAGGAAAAAAGCAAAGACCAAATTGGGAAACATTTTATGTTTCAAGATGGGATAATCCTTATTTTGCAAAATTAAAAGACAAAGTTTTTGATGATAGAATTTATAAATGGGTAGATAGAGGAAACGATCCTTACTTAGCAAATCAAAGAACTTATGAAGAAGACCTTATGCTTTCTCGTTCTGACAGACAATATAGGGAAGATATATTGGGATTACCTTCTGATGATGCTGGCTCTCAATTCCCTAATTTTAGAGAACAGGCAGTAATAGACAAACCTTCTTTACCTAAGGATGAATTGAGAGAATATATACGAGATATAAAAACTCCAAAATCTTATTACACATATAGCATAGGCTATGATCCTGCAAAAAGCATAGATGGAGCGTGCGTTGTGGTTTATTGCGAACAGACAGGAGAAGTTGTTGAGTTAATGCAATTGGAAAAAATACCATATAATGTACAAATTAATGTTTATATAAAAGAATTGGTAAAAAAGTGGAATTATGCTATTGTTAGATATGGTAAAACAGGTCTTGGAGAAGCATTAGAAGATATTTTTAAAATGGCAGGAATTGCATATATTGCTTATCCAGAGCAAGGACATAACAAAGAAAGATTAGTTGAAAATTTAACAACTTTAATTAAATCTAATAAATATAAAATACATAATGTTGATGATGTAGCAGAAAAAGCTATAAGACAATTTGAAGATTATGGATTTGACATTTCAGACAAGGGAAAAACTATAACATACAGTAATATGACAGCAGGAGGTCATGACGACTTTGTTTCTGCTAGTTATTTTGCAGTTGCAGACATAACAGCTAGCAGCATTGATGAAATTGCTAATTTTTATAGTGATAATAATTTTATTATTGGAGTAAATAAGTATAGCATGAAAAGTAGTTTAAAAAATGGATTTTTTTAAAAAAATATTGACAAAAACAATAAAATATAGTATTATTATATAAACTTATATTATTGTCTGGTAAGAGATATATATGTTTATGAGGACCAACATTTGTTGGTTCTTTTTTTATTTAAAAAAATTTTTAAAAAACTTTACTTTTTAAAATTCATAATATATAATAAAATTAGAGGTGAACTATTTTGGCAAATAATATAAAAAAGTTTTTTGGCAAATTTGCCAAAAAGAAAAGTTCTAAAAAAAATGTAACTGTAATAGAAGTAAAGACAGGAAATAAAGTGTCTTATGCAGGATATAAAATTGATGATACTCAAACACAAGAATATCAATCTTCTGCATTGTTAACAGAATTAAGAAACGCAACGGATGTTGGACAACAGATACAAATAATTGCAGCAAAAGATCCTGATGTTTCACAAGCTGTTTGGGCTTTTCAAAGACTTTGTATGCAAGGAGTAAATATTGAAATAAGAGACCTAAATGGAACTAGAATCCCAGAAGCCGAAGATTTGTTTAATATGCAATGTAGGCATTGGAATAAATTAGGCGAAGATGGTCTTGATGGATTGATAGATAACTTGCATAAAATAGGTTTGTTATATAATGTAATGATGATAGAGGCTGTTGTTGGAGGAGATAATACATTTTCTGGAATATATATAATTGATCCTCGAACAATAGAATGGAAATTAGAAAAAAGACAGGGTGTAGAAGAATGGATTCCGTACCAAGATCAAGATGGTAATAAGGTTGATTTAACAAAAGGAAATGTTTTTTGGGTAATTTCTAATCCAGATATAAGTAAACCTAATGGACCATATCTTCTAGAGTCAGCTGTCCCAGCTGTAGATTATAAATTGCAAACTATTAGAGATAGTTCGGCTGTTTTAAGAAGACAAGGCTATCCTTATAATGTTTTTAGTATAAACAAAGAAAGAGTTGTAAATTCTTTACCTCCATCTCAAAGAAATGATAAAAAAGCAGTAAATGAAGCGATTGAAAGAGCAGTACAATTAGCATCTTCTGTTGCAGTAGGTAGAGAACCAACACAAGACATTGTTGTAACAGATGATATTGAGGTAAACAGAAACTCAAATTCGTCTGCTGGAACTTCTATAGATACAAGGGCTTGGTTTGATACTATTGATGTTCAAATGTTAAATGGTTGTAAAACTTTAGGATTCTTGATGAATAGAAATAGTGGAACAACTGAAAGCTGGGGAACAGTTCAGATGAAAATTATAACTGATATGGTTCGCAGTTTTCAACAAAAGAGTAAAAGATTAATTGAAGATATAGGAGCTATATGGTTACAACTAAATGGTTATCAAGGAACTTTAAAATTAACTCATAAACCATTAGAATATCAAAGCGAACAACAAAAATGGGAAGCTCAAAAGAGTAAAGATGAACACTATAAAACTGCTGAGGATCAAGGTTGGATAAATGTTGATGAAGCAGCACAAGGAGCTTTAGGAACAGACAAGGCAACAGGGGAAAAACAAGAATAATTTTTGGAAAAGGAGGAAAAAAATATGGCTTTAATTGTTAAATCTTCAATAGATATTTTGCCTTGGACAGAAATGGAAAAGCAAAAATTAATTGAAGAAAAAGAAGAATTTTTAAACAAAAAACAAAACAAAAATGAAAACGAGCCTGAAAAACAAAAAGAAGAAACAAAAAAAAATTTCAAAAATTCTGATGAAGTTGAAAAACCTAAAGAAACAGAAACAAAAACATTGAAAAGCGATAAAAAGAAAGAGGTGAAGAAATAATGCCAAATTTTATACCTACTGACGAACAATGGGAAAAAATGAAAAAGCATATAAGAAGTGACAACTACAAAAAAGAAGATTTCTTCGTCTTTGAGACTTTAGCTGTTGGAGATAAAATAGTTCCTAACAGATATATGAGATTAACTCCAGCATTGCTTAGTGTAATGAGAGATGATGCTGAAAAAGGTGTATCTTTAATGTTAAATCATAACTGGTCTCAATTAGGAGTACAAAGTATTCCTATAGGGAAAGTTTTTGATGGTAGAATTTCAGGAGGCACACAAGAAGGGGAAGAAACTACTTTATATACAACTCAATATATTTTAAGAGATGACAGCAAGGTTGACGGATATAGTAAAAATGATATTATAAAATTAATTGAAAGTGGTATATTAGCAGATACAAGCGTAGGCTGGGGAACGACAAGAGAATCTTACAAGTGTAATATTTGTGGCAATTCGATTTATGATTGGCGTAAATGTGAGCATATACCAGGTAGAAAGTATATAGTAAATGAAGAAACAAATGAAGTAAAAGAATGTATAATTCAAGCAGAACCTCCAAAAGAATTACATGCAGGAAATAATGTACTTATGGAAAATAGTATCGTATTTGATGGAGCTTATCCTAATGCTATAATTCAATCAGCAACAGGAGAAGAAATAGAAACAGCTAATGGAACACTAAAGCCATTAAATGGAAAACAGGACCTTTCTGAAAAAGATATTATATTTGGTTATTCTACTAATGGTAGCATTAACCTATTATATAAGCAATTAATGGAGAAAGGAGGAAAAGAAGATATGGAAGATGACAAAGCAGAGACAACAGAGTTAGAAAACCAAGATGTTGAAACTGTTGAAGAAACAACAGAAACTCCTGCTGAAGAAAATGCAGAAACATTAGGAAATGAAGCAGTAGAAGAAGTTGAAACAGAGACAGAAGAAACACCTGCTGAACCAGAAGGAAATGAAGGCGAAGCTACTGAAGAACCTTTATATACTTCAAAAGATATTTTAGAAAAATTTGGAAATATTTGTGATTCAGTAGACGAATTAGTAGAATTAGCGAAAGAAGGCTTTGAAAATAGAGAAGAAGTTATTTCGGAAGCTTTAAATAGTGGAGTTCATGCAATGGGAAATGCTTTTAATAAAGATATTTTCACAAAAACTTTCTCTAATATGAAAACTAAAGACATAAAAGAAATGGGAAAAGTTTGGGAAGAACAAGCTAAAGCACAATTTGGAAACGAAAAAGTTTCAAAAGTAAACGTAGAAGAAACAGAAGATGAAGTAGAAATGAAAAGAATTGGACTAGAACAATTCAAAACGGGAAATTATTAAAAATAAAGGAGGAAAAAAAATGAATAAATTTGTTAGTTTTGAAGGAATAGGATATGTAGCTGCTACATTCCCAGTAGATGATACAACAAAAGCATATTTAGCAGCTAATCACACAAATCCAGCAACAGGAAATGTTGATATTAACGGAAAAAAATTAGCAGTTAAGCTAGGAGAAGATGGAAAAGTAGGTTTCGGAGAAGGAGCTTTACTTGGAGTAATAATGGCTTATGAAATGGATGGGTTTGCATCAGTTCAAATCGCAGGTGGAATTGATGAAGTTCCAACAGCAGCAGCTTTAACAGGAGGAGTTAAAGGACTTGGAGTAGATTCTACTGGTAAAATAGTAGCATCTGAAAGTGGAAAAGTTGCAACAGTTGCTATACCATCTACAGCAAATAATTTATTTGCATCAATAATATTATAATAAGAATAAGGAGGAAAAAAAATGAACAAATTTTTAAAATTAAAAGATGATGAAAAAATCAATGTTTCAACAGCAGATGTTGAAGCAGCAGCAGCAGAGGGAGTATCTTTGTCAACATACTTAAATAATAAATATGCAAGTATAGTTGAAAAATTCAATGGAGAGCTAGATGCTTTTGATATAGCTTTATTATCAAAAGGAATCATAGTAAAAGATAACTTAGAATTTGGTATTCAAAGTTCATCAATGATGACTTTCTTCACAACAGATGAAAACAGAAATTTATTCCCAGAATTTGTAATTAGACAATTAAGACAAATTTCTGGTATGCCATCAATAATAAATGACATAGTAGCAAGTACAAGAGTAATCACAGGAGATTCTGCAAAACAAGTTGTTTTAGATTTATCTGGAACAGCAGCAGGAGAGAAGAATAAACAAGCATTAAAGAAAAGAAGAATAGCTGAAGGAGCAAACATTCCAGTTGCTACATTAAAACTTGGAGAAACATCAATCAAAATCTACAAATATGGAGTAGGAGTTAAAGCTACTTATGAAGTATTAAGAAGAACAACAATTGATATGTTTAGAAAACAAATGGAATTAGTTTCATTACAAGCATCTTATGATGAAGTTGGAGCAGTAATAGATGTTGTATTAAACGGAGATGGAAATACAAATCCAGCAACAGTATATAAACGCTCTGTATTAAATCCAGATGGAACAGCTGGAGTATTAGATGTAACAACATTAGTTAAATTCTTAATTAAACAAGCTCCATTCAATTTCAATACTTTACTTGTTGATGAAGACGTTTATACACAAATCTGTACAATATTAATGGATAAAAACTTAACAAATGCTATAAATCCACAAGTTACTTTTGAGTTCCCACAAGGATTATTAAGTACATTAAAAGTTATTTATAGCGAAGATATTCCAATGACAAGTGGAAACAAACATCAAATTGTTGGTTTAGCAAAAGATTATGCTATTGAAAAAACATTAGAAGCTGGATCAGTTATAAATGAAGTTGAAAAAGCATCTTCAAATCAAACACAAATGGCTTATATGACAGAAAATGCTGGATTCAACAAGATAGATTCAAGAGCTTCAGCTATATTAGAATTAGATTAATAAAGAAAGGAGGAGAGGAAAATGACAAGACCATTTCAAGATATATTTTCAGTAAAAGAATTAGGAGCTAGAATTAGAGCAATAATAGGAGTACCCGAAGAAATATTGGGGGATAATGTTATCAACTCTCCTACTTTTAAAATCAAGGCTAGTAATTATATTAATAAAAAGATTAATGAATATACAGAAGAACAACTTTCTATACATTTTGAATTGTTAGATATAGCATATTTGTACTATATTTGTTATTTGTTGTGTACGGGAATGTATGCAAGATTACCTAAACAAATGGAAAACGTATCTACAAAAACGATATTGCAAACGATAGATTGGGATAGCAAGGCTTTGGAAATGCTAAATAAATGTGATGAAATATTGGATGAAATCTTATCTGAATTAGATGACAGCTTCCAGTATGGAAACACTTTTGCAGTATTGTCAGATGCTTCTGAATATCCTAATACTAATATATAGGAGGTAATCTTATGAATTATCCAGAAGCTTATGCACATATTTATCAAAAAATGGAAGGGTTTAAAATAAAAATAAAAACATCATCTACTGAAGAAGTTACAGGATATTTAAGTTTAAATCCTAGTACGAGATCTACTTATGATATAGCTATGAGAGATGCGACAATAGATGGTTTAATAACAATGGACAATATAGAATTATTAAAGCCAGGTCAAATTTTTTATAGGGAAATTACTCCAAATGAAATATTTATATTGCAATCTGTAAATCAATTTGAAATGCAATTACATACTAGAAACATTAATGCAATAAAACAAAATTCTACTGTTACTATTCAAAGACTTTCTTATGATGAAGAACAAGGTGAAGAAGTTTATCAAGATGTTTATACAGATGTTATATCTTTTGTCACAATGGAGTTGAGAGACGAAAAGAATTTTCAACCAGGTGTTGAAGATGAAACAAGAATTAGTCTCCAAATTCCTAAAAGGGACTTAGATGGAAATTTGTATATTTTAAATAATGGAGATAGATTTATTTTAAGTAACCTTGAAAAAGATATGATAAGAAAGGTTAAAATTGAAAGCATTGATGAATATGGTGTCCCTGGAATTATAAGAATTTTTGGTACTTATGAAACAAGGACAGGTGAGTAATATGTTGC
>JAEIGA010007455.1_pt1 | contig 16625 bp, 20 predicted proteins | sample 9270691 | NCBI WGS metagenome assembly JAEIGA01 (sample SAMN17057246, study PRJNA624740) | gut metagenome | biome: biome; isolation source: fecal sample | host: Bos grunniens | place: China: Xizang | collected 2019
CTCCCCAAGACAACGGTGCTATCTACATCTCGGATGTTTCACAGGTGGTGAGTGAGGTCGATAGAAATGTCGTGCCTTATTGCACTCTCGAACAAAATATATGGCTTTTGGACGGCGGTCGAAAAGCCATTCCCGAAACCAATTACGGTGACAGTTGTTATGTCGGGGACATATTGAGTGACGAGAATTGTGTTTTTGGTGACAAAGTGCCTACCATTACAATCAATTTCTCTCGGATATTCTCGAATATCATTCCCGGCATAACGATTACTTGGAGCAACACCTATGGGGAGTTTGCAGAGGAGTTCGTGGTTACTGCATACAACGGAAACACCGTAGTCGCAGAAAAAGAAGTGATCGGGAATCACTCGGTCAAATCGTTGGTGATGTTAGATATTGTTGATTACGACAATATAGCAATACGAGTGAAGAAATGGTGTCTACCTCACCACAGGGTGAGAATCGAGGAGATTTTCCTCGGTATGAACAAGGTGTACTCCAAGACAGAGCTGTTCGATTACTCTCACACCCAATCGGTTGACCCCGTGTCTACCTCGTTGCCGAAAGCGGAGATAAAATTCTCAATCGACAATGTGAACGGAGAGTATAATCCCTACAACGATCAAGGAATGGCAAAATACCTTGCCGAGAGACAAGAGGTTAAAGTGAGATACGGACTCAAGCTGAACGATGGTACTGTGGAGTGGATAAAGGGTGGTACATTCTACCTCTCGGAGTGGTACGCGAAACAAAATGGCTTGACAGCCGATTTCACTGCGCGAGATTTGTTGGAATTTATGAGCAAAACCTATTCAGAGACCCACGATATGACCTCTCGTAGCTTCTACGATCTCGCAGAAAGAGTCTTAACGGCGGCTAATTTACCTTTGAATAACGATGGTACGGTTAAATGGGTTATCGACGAGTCGTTGAGTTCAATATGGACAACCGCCCCGCTCCCGGAGGACAGCATTGCAAACTGTTTGCAGTTGATTGCTAACGCGGCTCAATGCGTTCTGTATCAAGACCGAAACGGCATACTCCACATAGAGCCGTTGAATTTTGATGTTACGGATTATAAGATTAGTTCCTTTAATTCTTACTCTAAACCCGAGGTTACTCTCGGTAAACCTATTCAACAGGTGAACGTGAAGATATATAACTACGAGGTGAGTTCGGGCAAGCCAATTGCGACCCACACTATGGTAATCGCTCTTTTTCCAAACGCGAAAGGTGGGGAAACGATTACGGTGGATAACCCCTTAATTACCAATATGGGAAATGCACAGGGTGTGGCTAATTGGATTGGCACACATTTGGGACACAGAATTACACTTGATTCTTCGTGGAGAGCCGATGTAAGACTTGACCCGCTCGATATCGTGACGAATGAAAACAGTTACAATACGAACAACGTGCGTATGACGGAAGTCAATTATAAATATAATGGTGCTTTCCGTGGCACGGGAAAAGGGAAGGTGATTTGATATGACTAATGTTTGGAAAGAACCGATTTTCGACAGAACATTAGAGGATGTCGAATTTGCTATCCAAAAAATTGCAGAGTGGAAAAAGAGCCACACCCATTCAGTAGATGTCCAAGTGGAGAACGATGCTTTGGTTTTGAACAAAGATGGTACGGCTTATGCAACCGATGTGGAGTTCGTACTACAACACGAGGGTGCGGTGTACGATGAGGACGGGGTTCTCGTTCTCGATATTGACGATGTTTACGACCTCAAAGGTTGTTTGAACCTGTTGGATTTGAACCGCATAGAGGGGAATATTTCATATCTCGCAGAAAAGATGGAGAGCTTTTCTTACGCTCCTAATATTCACGGCAAGCGATGGACTAATGCGGATATGCCAAATCAAAACGATATGTCACGAATTATAGAGAATATTCGTTCCCTCATCCTCGCATTTTACTCACCCGATAACCCTCCGTCCTTACCTACCACGATGTTGTCCTATAACGACATCAATGCCATAGAGGAAAATCTGTATCTTATCAAAGAAATACTTGATTGTATGCAGACATCCTTTAGGAAGGTAGGCACGATCAAGAGCGGTTCAACAACATTTTTACCATTAAGGAGGTAACAAAATGGCATATATATCAAAAGATATTAAAGACCGTATAGCTATCGGTGACGATTGTTTCTATATGGAGCAGTTAGAGGACGGGCGAGTAAGACTTATCCCCGCTCCCACCACAGTTGTCGAGCCGGGTACGGACATAAACAAAGCTCTGTTGCAATCGATGGAGGACAGGATTACATGGTTGATGAATAGTATATTCAACAATATTTCTGCAAATCCGTTCTCGATAGAGTTTAATACACTCGATGGGGTTACTGTGACGGGCGTATGGAATGAGTCGTTGAAACGAATAGAATGTTAAGGGGGTATAGAATATGGCACAGCTTTTAAGTAATTTACCTGTTGGCGCGAAAGTCAAGTTTGGTAAATACTCTGTAAACGGGGAAACGGCACAAGATGTAACATGGCTGATAGTAGCCAAAAACCATACGGGCTACCCTACTAATTCGGTTACTCTTATGACCGAGAGAATAATTGATTTACGTTGTTTCGATGCGGCACAACCCAAGAGTTCAGACCCTCGAATTAAAGATTATGGTTTAGCGAGGTATGCTCCCTCAAACATTCGCCAATGGCTTAACTCCGATAAAATAGGTGGTTCGTGGTATGTTGAGAAGCACTCGAACGACCAAGCTCCTACCGAGGCTTATGTGTCACATTCCACCCATTACGCACAACGCCCCGGATTTCTTAACGCATTTACCACTTATGAGAAAAATGCGATATTGGCAACAACCATAAAATCGCAAGACCACGCGGACGGTTTAATCGATGTAACTGATAAAGTATTTCTCGCGTCTACGGTGGAAGTCCTTAATTACGGGGGTGATTATCTGTCGGATACCGAGGGAGATAGATTTGAATATTTCGTAAGTAATCATACAACGGCTACCCTCACCGAACAGGCTTATACTAATAGCCCGAGTACATATAAACCGAGTTCGATCACTACTATGGGGGCATATTTGACTCGCTCGGGAGTAAATAACCCGAATAGAAGCAGTAACGAGGTCTACTTGATTTCTACGGTAACACATACACCTCCTCAAGCAGTAGAACCCAAATTGGGTTGGGCGGGTGTTCGCCCTGTTCTAAACCTGTCTAACTCTGTTTTGGTAACAGATACCATCGATTCGACAGGGAGTTATATTACGATATTCAATACCGCCCCTAATGTTCCCACCGTTCTCAATACACCTACTACAATCTATGGCGGTAAGAGTAATGCTATTACTTGGGGTAAGGCAACCGACCCCGAGGGTGATACTCTCACCTATCAGTTGGAATGTTCGGTCAACAAAGCATCGTTTACGCAGATTTATAAGGGTACTTTTACAACCTATGGACATCTCGTTCCGTTTGGCGCAAACACAGTGCAGTATCGTGTTATGGCTATTGACCCCGAGGGGGCAAGTAGTGAGTACAAATACACAAATACACTCACTGTTGTAAACAATAACGCGCCTGTCATATCGGGTTCGGATAGTAACCTCGGTGTAAAGAGCGAGGGATTCACGGGTACATACACTGTAACCGACGCCAACAACAATTCCGTTACCGTTACCGAGTCAATAGACGGAGTACAGATTCGTTCGTTGGTTGCTACTCTTGAGGCAGAGATTACCTACGGAATTACAGGAACTACTTGGTTGGCACTCCCTAATGGTAGCCACACTTTGACGATTCGGGCAACCGATGGCATCGACACCTCGGTTAGAACATACACCTTTACCAAGTTGGTTGAGTCCTTTACAATTACCAATTCTACCCCGTGGAAAACAGACACTAGGGCTACAAGAATTATGGTGGTAGTAACGAGGAATATACCGAGTGGTGCTACATTCAAGGTCGAGGTATGTAACAATGGCTATGATGCTTCACCCACTTGGGAAGATTGCACAGATGCCGTTAAGAGCGGGTTGGTTCACGTGTTCTCGAACACCACAAAGTGGTCAACCGCTTGGGGAGTGCGAGTTAGAGTGACCGTGTCGCGCAATGGTGCGACAGGTGCTTGTTATGTAAGTGCAATAGGAGGTAATTTTGAATAATGGATATGACAACAGTAATTGCGCTGATCGGTGAGGTCGTAGCGTTGATTGGCACTATTATCCCGGTGATTATCTCGGTAATGAAGATATCCAACGGTACGAAATGTCAATTGCGTAGTGAAATGCTTCGTATTTACTACCACCACTACGAAATTAAAGAAATCCGACAGTATGAATACGAGAATTTTGTTATGCTCTACGAAGCATACAAAGCTCTCAAAGGTAACTCGTTCATTGATAAAATCTACGGTGAAGTGAAAACGTGGAAGGTTGTATCTTAAAGGAGTGATGGGTGATGGAGATCACCAAAAAGATTTTAACCGTAAACCCTTGCTACAAGGCGGGGAAAACGATTAAAGTAAAAGGTTTAATGCTACATAGCGTGGGTTGCCCTCAACCCTCTGCTATGGCATTCGTCAAGAGTTGGAACACCGCAAGCAGCAAAGTGTGTGTTCACGGATTTATCGATGGTAACACGGGAGAGGTATATCAAACCCTCCCGTGGAATCACCGAGGGTGGCATTGCGGTAGTACCGCCAACGGCACCCACATAGGAATCGAGATGTGCGAACCCGATTGTATCAAATATACGAGCGGTGCGAAATTTACTTGCTCCGATAAGGAGAGTGCGAAAGCCGTGATAGAGCGTACCTATAAATCTGCCGTTGAGTTGTTTGCACACTTGTGTACAGAGTTTGCACTCAATCCCCTCGCAGACGGGGTAATTCTTTCGCACAGTGAGGGTTATTCTAAAGGGTGGGCATCCAACCACGCAGACCCCGAACACCTTTGGAAAGGGCTTAAATTGCCTTATACGATGGGTGGCTTTAGGAAGGATGTTAAGGCGGCTATGAACCCCACAATTTATAGGGTTCAAGTGGGTGCGTTCCAAAACGAACAGAACGCCAAGAACCTACTCGCCAAGCTCAAAAAGGCGGGGTTCGAGGGCTTTATTACTAAAGGAGCATAGGAGGATTTCGATATGCAGATAAACACTTTACGATTAAGAGCAATGATAGGTTGGTTGGGTATGTTGCTGCCGTGGATCGTGGTATTGCTCGTACATTATTTCCCGGCATCCATATCTGCTACTTGGTACACCAATGCCTGTACTGCTTTTATGATTATATTGGGATCGGCATCGTTTCTGCTGATATGCTATAACGGCTACAGTAAAGTCGAGGATATCCTCTTGACGTGCTCGGGGATCGCGGGCTTACTCATATGTTTGTTTCCTTGTTCCGTTCCCGAGATTACGGGTAAGGTTGGAACATTTCTGATAGATAGTGAGATAAGCTCTATTATACATAATGTAAGCGCAGTAATATTCTTCGGCTTGCTCTCATACAATTCGTTCTTCCTTTTCACTAAATCGTCGGGGGAAATGACGAGGAATAAGAAAATAAGAAACATAATCTATCGAATTTGTGGGGTAGGGATGGTAGCTTCTTTCATACTTTTACTGTTACCGAGTTTCCACATTAAGATTTGGTTGGTCGAAACCATAGCACTATTCTTCTTCGGCATAAGTTTCTTGACCAAAGCAGACATTTATCCGTGGCTGTTTTGTGATACGCCTTATAAAGACTAAAAATACCGAGTGGGGAGCAATCCTCACTCGGCTTTTATTTGTGCCTTATCATCTGTGTTCATATTCATTTGCCCACTAATGATAAGGCACAAAAAGATAGGGTTATATGTTCAATTCAACCTTAACACGGAGGGGTGGATTAGTCCATTGTCTACCGCTACCCTTACCCAATATTCTTTCGGGTATATCTCTGTGGTAGGTGATTCGGCTTATACAAGCCTTTAATAAATGGTTCTTCTCGGCTACACTCACTTTATCATCTAACAAAGCATCCAATGCCTTTTGTAAGGTCACTATCTTCTTTTGGTAGTCGATAGGAGCGGTTAGTGTTGCACGTGATTTTTCGAGTGCTAATTCGGTTTCCTCGCGCTCTTTTACGAGCTTGTCGGTCAATGCTTGGAAAATGTGAGGGGGCATTCGGCTTGCCACATCGGGGTCTATTTGAGATTCCCACAAGGACAATTCTCTTGATGAGATATCGTTCAATTTCTTTTCGAGATTGGCGATTAGTTTTTCTTGCATCTTGGTTGAACCATCATCGCCTTTTGTGGCTTCTATCTCAAACTCGGCTATTTTGTTCCCCAAAATTTCTGCAACCACATCTATCATTTCCGATACAGAACAAGAGCCGGTGCCACAATATTTCTGTCCGTTGCACACCAATCGTGGTTCTCTGTATTTGAGATTACCTCGTGTACTGTGTCGGTAGCACATTGCTTTTCCACACTCGCAGTAGAGCAAACTCGCGAGAGGATTTCGTAGTTTTCTATTATCGCAAGTACGATGGCTTCTACCTCGTTTTTCTTGCGCCGCATTGAACAATTCTTCCGATATGATGGCTTCGTGCTTTCCGTCACATAGGATATACTCACCGGGGGCGGTTTTGGGTCGAGTCTTTCTAAATTCTCCGTTATCTACCACGAGTACGGCTTTTCTCTCGTTCCACCTAACCTTACCAATATAATGGGGGTTCTCCAATATCGTTCTAATCGAATCGGCTGTCCAATGGGCTATTTCGGGTGGCTTGATCTTTAATTCGTTGAGTCGATTGGCGATGGTCGATGTACCTACATTTTCTTTGACAAACCAATCGAATATCATACGAACGACATTTGCCTGTTCCTCGTTAATGGCGAGAGTGGGGCATTTTCTTTTTCCCTCCATAATGGTTATCTTATCGTAGCCATACGGGGGTTTAGATGCGATATAGTTTCCTTGACTTGCTGACAGTACTCGACCTCTGCCCATTATTTTCTTTTGATACTCAAGGAACTCATTACCTCGTTTAAGTTCTCTCTCGAACATATCTCGGTCATATTCGTCCTTGAGGTCGAATGTTTTCATCGGGGTAATAACAAGGGTGTTGGTGTAGCGCAGTAATTTTATAAGCCTACCCGCATCTTCCAAATCACCACGAGAAAGTCGTTGTACCTCTACTACGAGGATCGCTTTTATCTTCGGTGATTCTATCAGCTTCAAAACCTTTTGAAATTCGGGTCTGTCGGCTATGGTTTCACCCGACACAACCTCTCGGTATTTGTTTTCCTCGGGAATGACCTCACCGAGATTGCGTTCAGCCCATTCGTCAAGGATGCTTTCGTGCTTTGATAGCACTTCCTCAACCGATAGAGAAGGGTCATCTGTTCTTGATTTTCTGAAATAATCAAGTATCTCAAAGGGTCTTAAATTTTCTATTGGATTATTGTACAATCATATATCCCCCTTCTAATTATTCTTTTGATATGAGTTTGTTGTAGAAATTATGAACTGCGAGGAGCTTTTCTTCGTATTCGAGCCTTAAATTGAGCATTTTGTTCTCGTTTTCCAAAGCAATCACTTTCTCTTTTTGAACGGCAAGGTCTAAATTCGCAATATCCAATCTGCTCGTTAGAAGGGTGTTCTCCTCGGTGAGTCTATCTACTTCGGCTTGTAGTGTGGCAAGGTCTTGACTACCAATTACTGCATCACTTTCACCAAAGATGTCGCGCCAGCTACCACCGAGGGCGTGGATAATTCTACGGATGAGATCAACACCGGGATTTTTGGATTTGCCTAAAAATACGTTAGAAACAGATTTTTCGGACAGATTTTCCTTTTCTGCTATTTGCTTGAGGGATATGTCTGTTCGATTTTTCAATTCTATTAGGTTAATGAGCCATTGTTCTGCTCCCGTAGGTATGCTAATTTGTCTGTTCATATTACATTTTTGTCCTTTCCAATGGTGATTTTGTCTTGTTTATATGCAAATTTTGGGTGTTAAATATCCAAATTTGGGTATTGATTTCGATAGGTGAGTAAATTATAATTTTGGTAGAACCACGGTTCGACAACATTCGCTCACGTGTTCTGATATAATGTAGATGTAATTTCATCAAGGAGTATTAAATTTATGACAGACAATGAACTTGAGTTGATTAAAATGATTCGAGATAATGAAAACCCGGCACGGGCTTTTGTTACGGCAATGGAAATTATTCTTTCGTGCCTAACGCTCCTCGAACCATCTGAATTAGAACCTTCTGCTGACTTACAGGAATCTGCCTAAATAACTCAAGCATAATTTTCTCACTATCTGTGAGTTCTATTGAATTAATCGGGGCGATCTCATCTCTTTCCATTGGAACATCATAACCCATAAGCCAAGTCTCGCTTACATTCAAGACAGTAGCCATCTTATATATCTTATCTTGTTTGGGTTCATACGCACCTCTCAAATATAAACTCAAGGAGCTTTTGGGAACATTGGCGAGTTTACAAAGTTCCGCCTGTTTCATTTTTCTGATAATCAATGCTTTTTCTATTCGTTTTCCACACGTTTCGGTCTTTTCTTTATACATAATCCAACCTCCTATTAAGATTTATATGTTGTAATATACTATCGGAGTTTGGAAATGTCAACACCTATTAGACAAAATAGTTTGGAAAATTACAAGAATTACAAATTGACACCATAATGCCCCTATGCTAAAATTCCGTTATGCGTTTAGTTATCCGAACCAAAATGAGTTTGGGTAAGTGAACGAAATACATTATAGAAAGGGGGATTTAGTTTATGACGGAAAATGAGATTGAGTTAATTAATATAGTTCGTGAACACGATAACCCCGTTCGAGCGATGATGGTAGCAATCAAGATTATTATTTCCTATTTAATGCAACACGAATCATCTCCAAGACCATATTCTGCTGATCTTCGGGAATGAGTCTAAACAGTTCCACCAATTTTTCTTCTCCCTCGGTGAGTTTCATCTCATTGGGGGAGTTGTCTCGATTAGATTCTTCTTTCCATCCCATCAAGTAGGCGGGGGTAGTACCTAATGCTTTGGCAAGCAGAGCGATTTTGTCTCGTTTCATATTGGCGATCATACCTGTTTCCCACTTGCGAACGGTGCTTTTGCCAACACCAACGATATCTGCCACTTGTTCTAAAGTCATTTCTCTTTCTAAACGCAATTTTTTTATTTTCGTTGACAATTCGTTTTCCATAATAGTATCACCACCTTTTTACTGTATTGCCATTATATCACATATGTGTCCTAAATGCAACAAGTTTTTCAAAAATTCTAAAAAAGTTTCCTAAAAGACCTTGACAAGATGGAAAAAATAGTGTATTATGGTCGTGTCCTTTAGGACACCAATCTTACGAAAGGAGAAAATCAAGGTGAATAAGGCTCTGCTTGAATACAAGATGAAAGAGAACGGAAAGAGCATCGCAGATATGTGCGAAATGCTCGAAATCTCTCGTTCTGCCTTTTATCGCAAGTGTAATGGTAAATCAGAATTTACCCAAAGTGAAATTCAGAAGATAGTGGTTTACTTAAATCTCGATTCCCCAGTGGAAATTTTTTTTGCCCATTAAGTGTCTTTTAGGACACTTGGAACAAATCTCTTGGCACAGCATAGTATTAAAGAAAGGAGAGAAAGGGGAACACCGTGAAGAACGATATTTATGGCGAACCCGAGGTAATCAAATACAAAAATGTTATAGCTACCGTCTATTCCCCAATCCTAACCGATGAGGAAAGGGCAAGACGAATGGAACTAATCAAGCAGGCAGCAGTTCGGCTTGTATTAGCCCAAGAAGATACGAAAGGAAAGTAATAATGAACAAAGAACCTGAAAAATGGGTAGATATTGCGGGCTACGAGGGACATTATGCGATCAGTAATCTTGGTAGAATTGCAAATCTCCGCGGCAGATGCCGCATACTTCACCCCACTACTCATCGAACGAATGGGTACTCATATGTGAACTTATGTCGAAATGGAATTGCAAAATCATTTCGAGTTCACGTGCTTGTAGCAAAGCACTTTCTCCCACAAATCGAGGGTAAATTAGAGGTCAATCACAAAGACGAGAATAAATCAAACAATCGAGTCGATAACCTCGAATGGTGTGACAGAAAGTACAACGTAAATTATGGAACGGCACGAGAAAGACAACGAGCAAACCTATCTAAACGCTTGTGTAAACCCGTGGTTCAGTACGGTAAAACGGGTGAATATATTCGCTCATATAGTTCTATTGATCAAGCAAGTCAAATCGTTGGTACTTCTGTTCCGAACATCGTGAACTGTTGTAAACGGAGGAAACCGTCTGCGGGCGGCTTTGTTTGGAGATATTTAACGGAGGTACAAAGTGCAACAAAGTAACAAAAAATTAGGAAACGATTTTGAAATCGAGCTATGCGAGAAGTTGTCCGAGTATGGCTTTTGGGTTCATCCATTAAATATGAATAAAGCGGGACAACCTGCCGACATAATCGCAGTTAAGGACAGGAAAGCCTATCTAATAGATGCGAAAGTCTGTTCGAGCAGAGGTTTTGCATTAAGCCGAGTCGAAGAAAACCAAGAGTTAGCAATGACCCTTTGGAACGAGCGAGGTAATGGTCAAGGTTGGTTCGCACTCAAAGTACCTACCGACGAGATATATATGCTACCTCACTTCTGCATACAAGCCTACAAGAGTGTGCAATCTTCGTTATCGTTTAGCGAGATACACGAGATCGGTAAACCACTCGGAAAGTGGGTGGAGAAATGCAAGTAGGGTTGTGGAATGATAGTACGAAGTTTCCCAACCTGTGTACTATGAAGATATCCGCGTTCTGTAAAGCTACGGGCGATCAAACTGAATTATATGACGAAAACCACGAGTATGATTTGATATTTGCAAGCAAGGTTTTTACGGAAAGCACAGAACCCGATTTCGGTAACACCCCCGTAATACGAGGGGGCGGCGGTTATGACCTTAACAATAAATTACCTTATCATATTGAACACATCTATCCCGATTACTCTTTATATCCCGATTTCAAAGCGGCTCTCGGTGTTCTTACAAGAGGATGTCCCCGATTAAATCACGCACAATCGCGTGGAGGTTTTTGTATCACTCCTGATAAAGATGGATGTCGAACACGAAAGGTTGCAAATTTATCGGAGTTTTGGAACGGGCAGAAAGAGATTTGTTTACTCGACCAAAATCTTCTTGCCGCACCTGAACGAAAAGAGTTACTACAACAGTTGATTGACTCGAAAGCCACTATCGAATTTAACGGTGGTATGGACGCTCGATTTATGACCGATGACATTATTGAAATGGGTAAGAAGCTAAAAGTAAAGGAGTGGCATTTCGCTTGGGATGACCCGACAGAAAATTTGGAGAGTAAATTCGAGATGATTGCGGGAAGCGGTCTTGTCAAAAAGGATGGGTGCGGCGTGTATGTTTTAACCAATTTTTGGTCAACCACCGAACAAGACTTACATCGTATATATACGTTACGCAGACTCGGATTTGTACCCTATGTAATGATTTACGACAAGCAAAAATTCGTCAACGACAAAGGCAAGTGGAAGAAGGGGGTCGAAGATATCTTCACTACCCGGCAGTTAAGACATTTCAAAACCTGCCAACACCTACAAAGATGGTGCAATAACAGGGCAATTATTAAGTCCTGCCCCGATTTCACAAAATACGAAGCCTATTCAAAATGGATCGAAAACGGACGACCTGTTCCTACAAGAGGAGGTGTCGAATGTTAGTAACAGTTAGTAACAACATTAAAATCAAAAATCCTTCTACGGAAATTATCTCTTGGTGTCAAGCACACCTCAAACTAAATAATCCCGAATACGCAAAGAAAGCGCGAATGGGATTTTATCTTGGGAATACTCCCAAATTCTTATATCTCTACGAGGTACACGGAGATGAAATCATTCTCCCATACGGTACTCTCAAACAAATCCAACCAATGATAAAAGATGCTACTGTTACGAGCAATTTTAAGCCCTACGAGAGCATCGAGTACGGAGAACCTATTCCTCTCTACCCCTACCAAGAAAAAGCCGTACAGGCGGTTAAAAACGGCTATTACGGCATCCTACAAAGCAAGGCGGGTAGCGGTAAAACGCAGATGGGAATAGCACTCATAAAAGAGTATGGCAGACGGGCTTTATGGCTATGTCACACACTCGATCTTGTTAATCAAAGCAAGGAACGAGCAGAGCGTTATATGGATAAGTCACTCATAGGCACAATCACCGAGGGCAAGGTAAATATCGGTGCGGGTGTCACATTTGCGACCATTCAAACGATGTGCAAACTCGACCTATCTCAATACAAAAATATGTGGGATGTGATTATCGTAGATGAGTGCCACCGAGTAGCGGGTACACCTACTCAAATGAGTATGTTCGCAAAAGTTCTTAACAGCTTATCTGCAAGACACAAGTACGGTCTGTCAGCAACGGTGCATCGTGCAGACGGAATGATACAAGCCACGTTCGCCCTACTCGGTGATGTGGTTTACACAGTTCCCGACGAAGCCGTAGCAGACAAGGTTATGCAAGTTGGTATCAAAGCAGTAGGTACAGGTGTCAAGATTAGTCGAGAGTGTCTTAATACCGATGGTACTTTGAATTACACCAAACTGATTAACTACCTATGCGAGGATACATACCGCAACACACTTATCCGAAATCGCATAATCATCGAGTCGAATCACTCTTGCTTGATATTGTCGGATAGGCTTGAGCATCTTGAAACACTTATGAATTTCCTCCCCGAGCGTATACGGGAAAAGGCAGTAATGATAAGTGGAAAGATGACCTCGAAAAAAGGGAAAGCCGAAAGGGAACAGGCTCTTGAGGATATGAGGGTAGGGAAGAAGAAATATCTCTTTGCTACATATTCACTTGCTAAAGAGGGGTTGGATATCCCTTGCCTTGAGCGATTGTTTATGGCTACTCCTCAAAAGGATTACGCGGTAATCACGCAGAGCATCGGTAGAATTGCTCGTACTCACGAGGGTAAAGCAGACCCGGTCTGCTACGATTTCGTGGATGACATCGGATATCTCGTAAAGAGCTACAAGAAGCGGTGTACCACTTACAAAAAGAACGATTGCTATTTTATAGGAGAGGACGAATGAATTGGTACACATACGATACTGAAACCTTCGCTCACGATTTCATAGTTGTATTCAAGGACAAATCCTCGGGCGAGTACGCAGTATTCCATAACGATAACATCGGGGTCAAAAATTTCATATCCGACAATGCAATTTATTGCGGCTTTAATTCCAAGAATTACGACCAATACATTATCAAAGCAATCTGTGCGGGGTACTCCCCCGAAGAGGTAAAACAGGTCAACGATTGGATAATCGGTGGTGGTCAAGGTTGGGAATGTCCCCTGTTACAAGGTGTTTTCTCCCGTTTCAACAACGTAGACATTATGGACGATGTGCAACGCGGTCTATCCCTGAAAGCCATTGAGGGTCATCTCGGAATGTCAATCGAGGAAACAGAGGTGGATTTCAACCTCGATAGACCTCTCACCCAAGAGGAGTTGTCGCTCACGATTAAGTATTGTAAGCACGATGTAGATGCTACCGAAAAGTTGTGTGAGATACGAAAAGATTATCTCCGAACAAAGCTCAACCTCGGCATACGAGCCAATATCGACCAAGTAAAAGCATTATCTTCAACCAACGCAAAACTAACCGCTATGATGCTTGGAGCAACAAGGCAAGAATGGAACGATGGTAGAGATTATGTATATCCCCCAAACCTCGATTTATCGGTAATACCAAAAGAGATTTTAGATTTCTTCGATACTATTCACGATATGTCAATCCCCGACAACGACCTGTTCAAAACCTCGCTAAATATCAACATGGGTGGTATGCCTTGTAAATATGCGTGGGGTGGGGTTCACGGCTCATTGACTTGTTACCACGAAGAATCAACCAAAGATAGAGTAATTCAAAATCGAGATGTATCTTCTCTCTATCCATCACTTATCGAGGGGTATAACTACCTCTCGCGTAATGTACCTGACCCACAGTTGTTTTACGACATTCGTAAAGACCGAATACGAGCAAAGCACGAAGGTGATAAACAAACCGCTACGGACTTGAAATTGCCCCTCAATACTGTGTCGGGGGCGCAAGAAAACAAGTACAACGATTTATACGACCCCCTTCCCACACGCTCACTACGAATATCGGGACAGTTGTTCTTAACTATGCTTACGATGCAGTTGCTCAATGCTTGTAAGACAATCAAACTACTTAACCTCAATACAGATGGTCTTATGTACTCAATCGACAGGAACGAGTTACACATTGTAGACGAGGTTGCGAGTGCGTGGGAAAAGCAGACGGGCTTTGAATTGGAGACCGATGATATATCAAAGGTTTGGCTCAAAGATGTAAACAACCTCTTGTTTATTGACACTAAAGGTAAGGTCAAAACAGTTGGTGGATATCTCAATTATGGTATATCCGTCAAGGGGGCGTGGGCTATCAATAATAATGCCACCATAGTAAAGAAAGCCCTCATAGAGTATTTCGTAAAAGGTACTCCCCCAGAAGAAACAATCAATGGCTGCGAGGATATATTCTCGTTCCAATTGATAGCCAAAGCGGGCAGTAAGTACAAAGAAGCATATCACCTCGTAGATGGCAAGCAAGAGTCCGTACAAAAGGTCAACCGTGTGTATGCCACCACGGATGAGCGATACGGCAAACTGTTCAAGGTCAAAGCCGAAAACGATTCCACGGCAAAAATCGAGAGCTTACCCGAGCATTGTATTATCGACAATGACAGCAAGCTCACTATCGAAAGTGTCGACAAGTCGTGGTATATCGAATTGGCAAAGAAACGTATAAACGATTTTTTAGGAATCCAAAAAATTAAAAATAAAAAGGAGAAAAACAAAATGGCAACAACCACAACCAAGACAGCGAATGTCTATCAGAAGTTACTCAAGGCGAGATCAATGTTCCTCGCATCCGGTACGCAGAAGTCGGGCAAGAATATGCAGTTGGCTTTCAAGTATTTCGAGCTTGACGATATCGTGCCGATTGCAACCAAAATCTTCGAGGAAGTCGGTCTCATATCCCTCGTATCGTTTGAGGGTGAGAAAGCGGTGATGCAGATTCTCAACACCGACAACCCCGACGAAGTTGCATCTTTCACCGCACCCTTTACCGCGCTTGAGCCTATCGTAAGCAACACAGGCAAGAAAGCAACCAACGAGATGCAAGCTCTCGGTTCTTCCATTACTTATATGAGAAGATACCTATATATGATTGCACTCGACATCTGCGAACCCGATGAAATCGATGCGGGCTTGAAGAACAGCCCTACTCCCGTACCCGCTCCTACTGTAGCACCTACTCCTGTGGCAGTACCCGTAGTTACACCTACTGCCCCCACTCCTATCAACCTCGCCCCCGCCGAAAAGCCGTTGACTAATGCAGACGGAAACGCAAGCGAGATACAGATTAAGCAGCTCAAGGAAGTCCTCTCCAAGCTCAAGAATAGTGACCCGAGCAAGGAAGAAATGATTATGAAGATTGCCATCGAAACGAAAGGCTTTACGATTATCTCCAAAGCAGATTGCGAAGCACTCACCGTTAAGATTGGCGAAATGCTCAAGGAGGTAAAGTAATATGTATGTAAATCCCTTTTGGTTCGGTGTACTCGTCACCGTTATCGTTGAAATCGTAGCATGCATCGTATACGCGATCGCATCGCAGAACAAGAAAGGTACAAAGAAATGAAAGAAGTTAAATGGAACGGCTCTACAATCTCCGTAGAGCCTACCAAAAAGCCCAAAAAGATTACGGGTACACATTTCCCCACGATAGTCGGTGTGAACCCTTTCTCGACGGATTTTGAGGTATGGTGCAGATGTACTCGCACCTACGAAATACCTTTTGAGGGTAATAAATACACCAATGCGGGTCAGATTATCGAACCTAAAGTATTCGATTTTCTCCGTACCTCAATGGGATTCGGTGACAGACTCGTTACCCCGGAAGATGTCTATGGAAAAGACCATTTCAAGAAAACGTGGGGTGACTTCTATCCCAACGTGCCTATGTTCGGCGGTATGTGGGATGCTTTGATAAGAGACGAAAACGGCAATGTCGAGTATGTGGTCGAAATCAAGACCGTACAAGTCGATGGTCGTAGCGGTTCTCTTGAGGACAGATGGAAAGACGGAGAAGCCCCTCACTACCAAGCATTACAGGCATCACTCTATGCGTACCTGCTCGGTGTAGATAAGGTACTTATGGTCGCAGTTGCCCTTGAGGATAAGAAGGGTGATTACGAACACCCCGAACAAGTAACCCCATCTTATGCCAACGGTAATGTTTACATTGACGAATTTAGAGTATCGGAGAGATACCCGAATTTTGATATGTACATCGAAAAGGCAACGGCTTGGTGGAACGCATATGTTCTCACGGGCATCTCACCCGAATTTGATGAGAAAAAGGACGCAGAAATTCTAAAGGCACTCCGTACAAATTCGGTTGACACCTCAAACATATCCGATCTGCTTGGAAAAGCCGAACAGTTGAAAACCGAGATA
>JAEIGA010007456.1_pt1 | contig 16623 bp, 25 predicted proteins | sample 9270691 | NCBI WGS metagenome assembly JAEIGA01 (sample SAMN17057246, study PRJNA624740) | gut metagenome | biome: biome; isolation source: fecal sample | host: Bos grunniens | place: China: Xizang | collected 2019
CAGACCGTTGCCCGTATTCTGGGCTACAAGACCGAATCCGAAGAAGCATTCGGCAGAACCATCACTTCCATCGGCGAAAGCAAGGTGCGTATCATCGACCTGAAGAACGTGACCGAAGTTTCCGGCGAAACCGTGACCGAAAGACCTGTTATCGACGTAAGCGGAACCGGCCTGACTGATATCTATGCCGTGAAGTTCTCCGTGACCGACGGTTTCCACGGTGTTACCCTGACCGGTGACAATGCAATCCATCAGTACTACCCCGATTTCAAGACCCCCGGCGCAGTGAAGAAGGGTGAAGTGGAAATGGTTGCCTGTGTTGCCCTGAAGAACCTGAAGTCCGCTGGCGTTCTGCGTAACGTCAAGATTCGCTAATCAAACGAAAGGATGGTGCTGAACCATGGCAAAGAATGACAAGAAGGAAGCCGCAAAGACCTACATCGTTGAAACCCCCGTGAAGAACTTCTGCGGGGTTGGTGCTGGCGGCGTTCAGTTCGCCTACGGCAAGGCGGAAGTAAACGAGGGCTGGGTACTGGAATGGTACAAGAAGCACGGCTACAAGGTCACCGAGAAGCCCACGGAAGCCGCCGACAAGCCCACGGAAGCCGCCGACAAGCCCACGGAATAAAAGGCGGTGATCCCTGATGATTATTTCCGTAGAAATGGCAAAATCCCTGATTGATTTCGGCGACTGGACGGATGCAAAAATCGAAATGAAGCTGAAATCCATCGAACAGACCATCAGGGCATACACCAACAACAACTTTCAAGACCGGGGACGCAGATGCACCGCCGATATCATGGACGGTGCATTTGTGGCCGGGGGTTCCGTGCCTTTTATGGTCGGCGATACGGTGCAGGTCAGTGAAACCGGGCTGAATGACGGTCTTTTCACCGTCTCCTATGTGGACAGCGACACATTCACCACCGAAGAAGAACCAACCGACGAAAAAGGTGTGCTTTGTACCAAAATCACCTACCCCGCCGACGTGGTAAGCTGTTGCGTTAACCTACTGGAATGGGAGATCAGAAACCGGGCAAAGGTCGGAATTCAGTCCGAAACCCTGTCCAGACATTCTGTGACATATTTCAATCAGGATTCCGCCAATCAGGTTATGGGCTATCCCGCTTCCCTTCTGGGCTGTCTCAGCGCATACAGGAAGGTGAGGTGCTGACCCATGGCAAATATCGGCGGGAACATTTACGGCGCAATACAGACCGCCACAACGGCCAAGAATGCCCTTAAAGAAAACGTGAAAATGTGGAATGATGCTTTCCATTGGCCGGGCTGGCTGGGCTTGCAGTCTGGCGACAGCAAGTACAGCAATTTCAGCGCAAAACTGGAAGAATCCACCCACGTTTTCACCTGCGATTATCATTCGGGCATTTACGCCCTTGCGGCCAAAGATACCCGAATGATTATCAAGGGCATGGTTTACGATGTGCTTTTGATTGACAATCCGGACGAAATGGACGAACAGCTTGAAATCTACCTGCGGAAAGTGGGTGCATGGGATGGGCAGTAATGTCGTTTTTGAGGATTTTACGATAAAGTGCATCGGGGCTATGGATGACCGGGTAAATATTGCGCTTGAAGAATGTGCCGGGGAACTGGAAACACAGGCTGCACGGAACACAAGGGTTGACACCGGCAAGACCAAAGGGGGCTGGAAGCACGTCGTTGACGATGACAAGCATGAAGCCACCGTCGGAAACACAGAAGAAAATTCCATCTGGGAAGAATTCGGCACGGGTGAACACGCCTTGAAGGGTAACGGCAGAAAAGGCGGCTGGGTATACAAAGACGCAAGAGGGAATTGGCACTATACCACAGGTAAAAAGCCGACCCGTGCGTTATGGAATGCCTATGTAAGTCTGAAAGCGGCTATCATCAAGCATTTGCAGGAATCTTTGAAAGGGCTGTGAATATGGAAAAGTTAATATTTGTCGGCGAACAGATGGACATTATCGCAGTCCCGTATGAATTCGGTGAATGGGCATCTGATATCACCTATCCGTATTTCGTCGGCGAAATCTCAGAAGAACCGCCAATATCGGAAGATGGTGCAGAAGAATCCACCATGATCCTGACTGGCTTCTGCCGGGGATCAGGTGCGTTTCTGGCACTGGAAACCGAAAAAGCAAAAATCCGGGCGCACTTTCACCCGGTTTATGGACTGCGGGGCGAAACTGCCGCCGGGTCTATTGCCGTCTTTTATGACGGTGCTTTCCCCGTTCCCAGTGGGGAAGCAGAACTGAAGAAAATTGAAATACACCTGAAAATCAAAGAATGGAAGGGAGACTATAGCGTATGAGTGCATCGGGTAAACACGGTGTAACCACCGAAACCCCCAAGAATATCCTTCTGGGTGCTGGCACGTACCACAAGGGGCTGCAGTGGGATTCCGAGGGCAAAAAGTGGACTGGTGACTGTATCGGCGCAACCAGCGGCGGCGGCAAGGTCGATATTGCCGGGGAATTCATTGATCTTGAAGTTGACGGCATGATGGTGCTTGTCAAGGGAATGACCGTCAAGGCAGGGGGCAGAGCGTCCATGGAAACCAGCCTTGTAGAGCTTTCCGGCGACAGCATCAAACTTGCGACCAACTTTAAGAAGGCCGAAAGCGACGCAGAAGGCTATGATATGTTCATCGACAAGGCCGCCATTGAAGAAGGTGACTATTGCGACAATTTCGGCTTTGTGGGCAAGACCGCAAACGGCGCAAAGGATATTATCATTATCTTTGAATCCGCCCTTTGCAAGTCCGCCTTTACCCTTGAACCGAAGAACAAGGAACAGAGCGTCCTGAAAATCGTAATGGAATGCTATGCCGAAAATGCGGGCGACCTTGACACGCTGCCCATCAAGATTTACTATCCGACCGCTACGGCGTAAGGGGAAATAAAAACAAAAAAGGAGATTTGAACAATGTCTGAAACAATCGAAAAAATGGAAACTGTTGAACAGGCAGCAGAGGAAAAGCGGTACACATTCCGCAAGCTGTCTTCCGATGACCTGTTTCTGATGATGCGTATTCTTGGGAAAATCGGTCTCAAGGAATTGAAAAATTGCTTTGAGGGTGATTCCCTTGCAATGTTCGTCAAGGCTATCGACAAAAACGGCCTTGACGAAAAGGCAATCGTCGGGCTGGGCGTTGCAATCGGCTTTGACGGTGTTGATATGATTCTGAACAATCTTCCGAAGTGTGACAAGGAAATTTATCAGCTTTTGACACAGGTTGCCGCCGGAAGCGTGACCGAGAACGAAATCAGAGAAGACGCACTTCTGTTTATGGAAATGCTGGTTGATTTCGTTAAAAAGCCTGAATTTCCGGGTTTTTTCAGGGTTGTTTCAAAGTTGTTCAAATAGGAGACCTCCGGTTCATGGACTTGCTGGCAAAACGCTATGCAAGTCCATGTTTTTTATTAAACGGAGTAATCCAGACGGGCAGGTTTTCCGAATTCGTTGACGAATTTGCCGAAATCCGGCGGGAAGAAGAAAAAGAGCAGAAAAGCTGGGAATTTTTCTTGCACAAGGTGTATGAAGGTTCCTATTCTGACTTCCGTGACGATTTGGAAACCAACGAAAAACACAAAACCATGTCCGAGAAGACTATTGAAACAACCGTTCAACATTCTATGGATATCCTGAACGGTTTCGATCCCACAAAAGGGGGTGAATAGTTATGGATTTATTCAAAATTTTAGGCACGATTGCTGTTGATAACGCAGAAGCAAAGAAAGCCCTACAGGAAACCACATCCGAAGCAAAGAAGACAGCAGAAACCATTGACGAAACCGGGGAATCCGGAAACAGTGCCGGTGGAAAGCTGGGCGCAGTGTTCGGCGGAATCGGCAAGGCGGCTGTAACCTGCGGTAAAGTCGTTGCAAGCGGGCTTGCGGCGGGTGCAGGTGCTGTGTCGGCACTTGTAACGAAGTCAGTACAATCATACGCCGATTATGAACAGCTTGTCGGCGGTGTCGAAACGCTGTTCAAGGGCAGTGCGGTCAAAGTACAGGAATACGCCAAAAACGCCTATAAAACGGCGGGGCTTTCGGCAAATGAGTACATGGAAACCGTCACCAGCTTTTCAGCAAGCCTTTTGCAGTCTGTAGGCAATGATACCGATGCAGCAGCAGAAAAGGCGAATATGGCAATTACGGATATGTCCGACAACGCAAACAAAATGGGTACGGACATGGCCGCAATTCAGAACGCCTACAATGGTTTTGCAAAGCAAAACTATACCATGCTGGACAACCTGAAACTTGGCTATGGTGGTACGCAGGAGGAAATGAAACGGCTTCTTGCGGATGCACAGGCCATTTCCGGCATTGAATATGATATTTCGTCCTATGCCGATGTAGTGGACGCAATCCACGTTATCCAGACGGAAATGGGGATTACCGGCACAACGGCAAAAGAAGCGTCAAGCACGATTTCCGGCAGTATTACGTCAATGAAATCGTCATGGCAGAATCTTTTGACGGCCATTTCCGCCGATGACCTGCCCTTTGAAGATTATGTGAATTCCTTTGTGGAATCCACGGCGACAGTCGTTGATAACCTGATTCCCCGAATCGGTACGGCTTTGGAAGGTGTGGTAAGTCTGATTGACAAACTTGCACCGATTCTGGCCGCCAAAATTCCCGAACTGGTTTCAAGTTTGCTTCCGGCTCTGGTATCGGCGGCAACTTCTTTGATAAATTCACTTGTCGCTGCTTTGCCGGGGTTGCTGAACACCCTCATGTCAATATTGCCTGATTTGATTGACGCATTCATGCAGATCACAACTGGTGTCATCAATGCCATCATTGAAGCATTGCCCACGTTGTTACCGGCACTGATTGATGGTGTTGTTCAACTTGTATTGGCCATTGCACAGGCATTACCCAACATCATACAGACCATCATTGATGTATTGCCAAGTTTGATTATAAACATTGTCAATGCATTGATGCAGAACCTTCCGGCACTTATCAATGGTGCTGTTCAGTTGGTGGTTTCTCTGGTTGCCGCATTGCCGGAAATTATCATGGCACTGGTTGAAGCCATGCCCACAGTCATCAGCAGTATCGTCAATGGGTTGGTTGCCGCTGCACCCATTCTGATTAGTGGCGTCAACCAGATTTGGAATAGCTTAATGGCTGCCCTTGATTCACTGTTCCCGGGACTGTCTGAAAACGTGATGAATTTGTGGAACACCATCAAGGAACACACCATCACGGTATTCAACGCAATCAAAGACACGCTGTTCACGGTGTGGAATAACATCAAAACGGTGGTTGAAACGGTCATCAATACCATATGGACTGTAATCGAAACCGTATGGAATGCCATCAAAGACACCATCACATTTGTTCAGCAAGGCATTTCCGCATTACTGCGGGGTGACTGGGAAGGTGTCAAGACGGCCATAGTCAACATTGTAAATACCATCAAGTCAACTATTGAAACCGTATGGAACGCCATTAAATCGGCCACAGAAACTGTTTTCAATGCGATTAAATCAACCATTTCCGCAGTCTGGAACGGCATCAAAACTGTGGTGACCAGTGCTGTGAACGCCAGCAAAGAAATTGTATCCAATGTGTGGGAAGCCATCAAAAAGGTCACCACGGAAACATTTGACGGATTGGAAACAAAGGCAAAAGTGGTGTGGAATAATATCAAGGATGCCATTGCCAAGCCGATTGATGCGGCAAAGAACGCTGTGAAAAAGGCCATTGATGCAATCAAGAGCTTTTTTGATTTCGATATAAAATGGCCAAGTATCCCCATGCCCCACTTTTCAATTAGTCCTTCCGGCTGGAAAGTCGGTGACCTGTTGGATGGTGTAATTCCGTCCATCGGCATTGACTGGTATGCAAAGGCCATGCAGAATCCTATGCTTATGGATGAACCGACGGTGTTTGGCTACAATGCCGCCACAGGCAGACTGCAGGGCGGCGGAGAAGCTGGCAGCGAGGTTGTTTCCGGCACAAATACGCTGATGAACATGATCGGTTCTGTGGTGGAAGCCAAAACGGGCGCACAGTCTGAACGCATTGTTTCAATTCTGGCGGCACTGCTTGAAGCCAACGTGACGGGCAATAATGACCTGTTGAATGCCATCCTTGCCGGACAGGTGATTCAGGTTGACGGACGGGAATTCGGAAGGACGGTGAGGGAGTATGCTTGAGCAATTCGTGTATGAAGACCACCATGGACGGCAGTTTGACGGGCTGAAACACGGGGTGTATCTGAATTATAATGATTTGCGTGACTATTCTTGGTCATATGATACCATCAACAGCCGGATTTCCCGGTTTTATCAGGGAATCACAAAACGCACTATTCCGCTTGTGGTCTGCTGCACATCTGACGAAGAAGCTATCACGGTGAAAAACCGGATTTTGGAACTGGCAGAAACCGACATTGAAGCCAAACTGCCGGGAAAAATCCGAATCGGTGAGTATTACACCACGGGATATATCACTGCCAGCCAGAAAAGCAACTATCTGATTTCCAAGAGGATTTGCGAAATCAAATTGACACTGACAAGCGAAGACCCCGCATGGTACCGGGAACGAAATTATAATTTTGGATCAGATGGCAATTCATCCGCCATCATGGGTGGTACAGATTATCCGTACGATTACAAATACGATTATTCCCAGCGTATCACGGGGAAAACCATTTCTTGCGATTCTGTCGGGGGCAATTCCTTCCGGATTAAAGTTTATGGGGCGGTAAATGATCCGGCAATCATCATTGGCGGCCATGCGTACAAGCTAAACGGCAGTATTGGTTCCGGGGAATATGTCGTGATCGACGGTTTGAATAAAACTATCACCATGACCACAGCCAACGGAACCAAAGTCAACTGGTTTGACAAGAGAGATCGGGGCAGTTATATCTTTGAACCGATCCCGTCCGGGAATCATACGGTTGCCTATAGCGGCTCATTCCTGTTTGATTTGACCGTCATCGAGACGAGGAGGGAACCCAAATGGACTTGATCTATACCAACAACAGGCGGATAGATCAGGGCGTTTTGTTCGCATATGGCTTTGACCTGTCCTTTGGTGCGACTGAAAATGACTTTGAACTGATCCTTTCTGCGGATGCGCCGATGCTTGATTCCGGTGCGTTCGTGTACATCGAGGGGACGGAATACGGCGGAATTGTGGATTCTGTAAAGGCTACCACAAACGGCAACACAATCACATACAGCGGCAGAACGTGGCACGGATACATGAATAGCAAGGTCATTTCCCCGAATCCCGGTGAAGATTACTATACCGTCTCAGGGGACGCAAACGCCGTCCTTGCAACGCTGATTTCCCGTCTGTCGCTGTCCGAACTGTTCACAGCGGCGGAAGGGCTGGCGGATATCAATATATCCGGCTATCAGTTCAATAGATACTGCAAAGGCTATGACGGCATACGGGCAATGCTGGCGGCGAACGGTGCAAAACTCAAAATCTCTTGGGAGGATCGCACCGTTTGTCTGTCCGCCGTCCCTGTTGCCGACTATACCGAATCCCCGGTTGATGGGGATATAGCAACGCTTACGGTGAAACGGCAAACGAATAAGGTGAACCACCTTGTATGCCTTGGGGCTGGTGAACTGGCGGAACGTGAGGTTCTGCATCTTTACGTTGACCAGTTCGGCAACATCGGCACAACCCAGTATTACGCCGGGCTGGATGAATATGCCGATACCTACGACTACGGGAACGCCGAATCTTCTGAAGACCTGAGACAAAGCGGCACAGACCGCCTGAAAAAACTGTTGGACAGTGATACCGCCGGTATAGCCATCAACGAAAGCAACGGAATTACCTATGATATCGGCGACATTGTAGGGGCAAAAGAATACCGTTCCGGGGTCGCCGTGACTGCTGCCGTATCCCAGAAAATCGTTAAAATCCAAAACGGTGCAATCCGCACCGACTACAAGACAGGGGGTTGAATGAAAAAATGGCTGATAATTATTTGATAACTGGCTATTGGGGGGAACCCCATGTCACAGCCGAAAATGATAGGGGCATCAATGCCGCCATTTTTGGCAAAGGCCGGAAGGTTTTGCCCGTTGGCGAACAGTTCCGGGCTGAATACATCGGCAACAACACAATTCGGGTATATGACGGGAAACTGGTGGATAATGGTGCTGCTGCCGGTATTCCTGCCGGGCAGTTCATTGATTTGTATGTGGCAGAAACCGGACAAGGGAAATACAGGAATGACCTGATTATTTTCAAATATGTTCAGGACACTTCCACTTTGATTGAAACCGGTACCTTTGAAGTGCTGAAGGGTGCAGAATCGTCTGGCACACCGACAGACCCGAAACTGACACAGAATGACCTGCTCAGTGGTTCCGCAATCTATGACGAAATGGCATTGTGGCGGGTATCCGTATCCGGGGCAACCATTTCCGCACCGGTGCAGCTGTTTGAAGTGGTCAATCTCAGTGCTGTCGGGGAACATACTCACTCTGCCGATGACATTGACAGCGGTTCCCTGCCGCTTACCCGTGGCGGTACCGGTGGAACATCGGCGGCAACTGCCCGAAGCAATCTGGGGGCGGTTGCCAAAGCCGGGGACACGATGACCGGCAAACTGATTGCCCAGAACAATACCGATTATGGTACAAAACAGGTGCGGAACATCTTCATTATTGCCGAGGGTGACACAATGCCCAGCGGCAGTAATGGTGATATCTGCCTTGTCTATACACCGTAAGGGGGTGCCGGTATGCCTAAGTTAGGAAGTCTGGCGGTTGGTAGCATTGTTAAACTCAATGTTTCGGGTGTTGCTACAGATTTTCTTGTGGTACAGCAAGGCTTGCCATCGTCTTTATATGACAGTTCGTGTGATGGAACATGGCTGCTGATGAAAGATATCTATGAAACGAGAGAATATTACCCCGGCAACAATAACAGTTATGCCACTTCCACGATTCATGAATATTTGAACAACACGTTCGTAAACTTGTTTGATAGTGACATCTGTGATCTAATCAAACAAGTCAAAGTGCCTTATACAAACGGCAAGGGTAACGCTGGTTCCCTTGCTACAGGTGCAGATGGTATTTCTGCAAAAGTATTTCTGTTATCTTGTACCGAAGTTGGGTTTACTGGAACATCGTGGAACATAGAAGGTGCTGTCCTTAGTTATTTTAATGGTGGGGGAAATTCCAAAAGAATTGCCTATTTGAACGGTTCTGCCAAAATATGGCTGTTACGTTCGCCACAGAATACCAGTTCCACAAGTACATATAAGGTATCTGCCACTGGCTCATATACAGGGAGTAATGCCAGCACGAGCGGTGGTGTTCGTCCAGCGTTGGTGCTTCCGGTTGAAATGGGTGTGGATGCTGGCGGGTTTGTCACGCTGCCACAAGGCATAAACGGTGCTGTCAACATCGGCGGTGCGTGGAAGGAACTATCCGCAAGCCATGTGAACGTTGGCGGCGTATGGAAAGATGTGTCGGAAGGCTATGAAAATATAGGCGGCGTATGGAAGCCGATATCGTAAGGAGGGCTATATGATTATTAAGGCAAAAAACAGAGAAATTTCCGTCAAGGGTATTCAGTCCGAAAGTATCCGGCAGAATGGCAAGTCCTATCCTGCCCTGCGGATTACGGTTGACGGCGGTCTGCCGCAGACCGAAATTGATGCACTGTGTTCGGGTATGCTGGAAATCATTGATGATTCCGGCAACGTTATCGGCACGCACGAAGGGTACACCACCAATGCGGAACATTCCCTGATTGTCGGGAAAATCACCACGGCAGATCAGGAAATTGCCGAACTGGAAAACGAAATCACGGCAACCAAACAGGAACACACAGCGTATGTGGCCACGGTGCAGACCATCCTGCCTGTACTGGATGATGCGGCGGCTGTAACTGTAAAGGGGCTGTATCCGGCATGGGAACCCAATACGGCATACAAGACCGGGGAACGGCTGCTGTATGGTGATACACTGTACCGGGTTCTGCAGGATCACACTTCACAGGCTGACTGGCTGCCCAGCGGCACAGCGGCACTGTTCACCCGCATTGACGAAACCCACGCAGGAACAGCGGAAGACCCTATCCCGTACAACGGTAATATGGTGCTGGAAAACGGCAAGTATTATGTACAGGATGGTGTAATCTATCACTGTACCCGTGATACCGGAAATCCTGTATACAATCCCCTGTCGGAACTGGTAGGGCTGTACGTAGAAATCTACAAACAGTAAGGCGGTGCTTACATGGAATTTGAACACAGATTGACGGTGGTTGAAGACCGTTCCAAGTCCAACACCCGCCGTCTGGACGAACTGGAAAAACGGCAGGACGATCTTGACGAACTGGTGGGGACTGTAAAAGTCCTTGCCGTTCGTGAAGAAAACGTGGAAAACGATGTCAAGGAAATCAAGAACGATGTAAAAACCCTTACCAGCAAGCCGGGGCAGAGATGGGAAAGTCTGGTTTCACAGATTATCACCATCATTATTGCCGCTGTTGCTGGTTTTATTTTGGCAAAAATCGGACTGTGAAAGGATGAAGAACTATGCTTTTTACTGAATTTGTATCCACATATGGTACAACCATCTTGTACACCATCCTGTCCGCTGCCCTGTCTGCATTGGGTGTGTGGATTGGGAAAATCTACAAGGAAAAATGCAACGATGAAACCAAACGGAAAGTTGTCAAGACCTGCTGCAAGGCCGTGAAGCAGCTGTATCATGATCTGGACGGGGCGGCAAAGTATGACAAGGCTGTTGAAGCCATTGTCGAAATGCTGGCCGAAAAGAACATCACCATCACCGACCTTGAAATCAAAATGCTGATTGAGGAAGTATGCGACGATTTCGCCGATGCAGTCAAGGAAGAAATTGCAAAGGCGGAACCCGTGCCGGAAATTCCGGCGGAAATCGCAGAACCGGAACAGGAAGAAGGTGAACCCGATGAAAGCATTCGGGATTGATATTTCCAAGTGGCAGGGGAACTTTGACATTGCAAAAGCCGTAAAGAATGACGGCGTTGAATTCGTCATCATCAAAGGCGGCGGCGGTGACGTTGGACTGTACCGGGACAGCCGTTTTGCTGAGAACTACACCAAAGCAAAGGCGGCGGGAATCCCTGTGGGCTGTTACTGGTTCAGCAAAGCCCTCTCCGTGGACGATGCAAAGAGCGAAGCGGAATACTTCTACAAGGCTTGTCTGAAAGGCCGGCAGTTTGAATTGCCGATTTACATTGATGTTGAACACGCTGCCCAGCTTGCACTGGGAAAAGAAAAGCTGACCGAAATCGTCCTTGCATGGCTGAATGCCGTACACGACAAGGGCTATTATGTCGGTATCTATTCCAGTACAAGCTATTTCCAGTCCTATATGGATGATAGCAAGCTGCAGAAATACGCCCATTGGGTGGCGCAGTGGTCAACGGAATGCACCTACAAGGGCAATCCGGGCGTTCTGGGGATGTGGCAGTTCGGCGGCGAGTATAACAAACTCCGTTCCACTCAGATTGCCGGAAAGACGGTGGATCAGAATTATCTGCTTGTTGACTACACGCCCACCATCAAGGCAAAGCGGCTGAACGGCTACCAGACCGCACAGGGCGGCGCAGGAACGGCGCAAACGGTCAAGCCTACCGTGAACACGCCCACCACGGTTTACACCGTACAGAAGGGCGACACGCTTTCCAAAGTCGCCTTTGAATACGGCGTAACGGTTGACGAAATCGCAAAGTACAACGGTATCAGCAATCCGAACCTGATCCATCCGGGGCAGAATATCAAAATCCCTGCCGCCCTGAAACCTCTGTCCGAAATCGCAAAAGAGGTTATACAGGGCAAGTGGGGCAACGGGGCGGAACGCAAAAAACGCCTTACCGCTGCCGGGTACGATTACGACGATGTACAGGCACGGGTGGCGGTGCTGCTGAAATAGGCCACGGTGCGCCCTGTCGTTGCTTGCCAGCCAAAGCAAGCAACAAGCAACAGGCAAGCAATAGGCAAAAACAAAAAAGCCCTTGCAGGGGTTTACAGAACGTATAAAGGCGGGGTGTCATGCCCCGCCTTTTTTTATTTTGCTGATTGAATTTTTTGTGCTGCCCTTCTTATGGCTCTGAATATTCCCCGGATACACCAGATCATCCCATAACAGACAGCGTATATGACCCAGAAGCACAGCACCATCATGTACCAACACAGCTGGAAGACACATACCATCATCACCACCCACGGCATCCAGAGGGCATTTTTCTTTGTGATCCGCAGACCGGCACCCAGCCGGAAACCGCCCAATTTCAGGGCTTTTGAAAGCGTGAAGTGCATTTTCTTCTTTTAACTCCTGTTTGATTTTTGGTTTTTGTTATTTGGTTTGGTTTTCTTCGATGTCTTTTTCCAACAGTTCGACAATCAACGCTGTCAAACTTTTTCCAACCTTTTCTGCATGGGCTTTGTATCGTTCTTTGTCGCCCAGCGGCAGATTTAAGGTCAGCTTGTCCCGCTTTTCTTTCATGTATTTTATGGTGCGCTCCTTTGATTTTTTATCGTATGCCATTTATACCACCTTCTTTCTCTGGGATATTATACCATAATAACACAATAGCCGTCTATATGTATAATATCCAATTACACGGCTATATCTTTGTGCATTTCCACATATTGACATATACACGGCTATATGATATAATATAGCCATCAAAGGGAAACACCCAAACAACGAACGAAAGAGAGAAAGAAAAAATGAGTAGAGTATGGTACGGTAACATCAACAACAGACTGGAAGAAGGCAGACAGTTCTGCGAAACCATCGAAGTGGGAACCGGCGTGACCGAGTATATGTACAGTGACCGCAGAGCATACGAAGTGGTTGCGGTAAAGGATCAGAAGCACGTAACCATCAGAGAGTACGACCACAAGCTGAAGGGCGAAGCGTACAGCAACGACTGGGAACTGGTCAGCAACGAAAACAACCCCTGCATTGATCTGGTGAAGAGAGGCAACGGTTGGTACGTAGCGGTAACCGCAACAACGGAACACATAGAAAACATCGACCTTGAAACTTCCCTGTGGCTGTGCCATAACGGATTCGACATTGAAAAGATTCGCCAGAACGGCAAGCAGACCAAGTACCACAAAATGAACGTATCCTTCGGGGTTGCGGACTACTACTTCGACTACGAATTCTGAAAAGCTCGACAAGCCGAAGCCCGGCGGCAAAACCGGGCAGAAAGGATATGGAGATATGAAGCTGTATGACCTGTTAAATGTAATCGCCGCAGAGCAGAAAATCATGATTCGTGATGCAAACGATATGGTTATATTCTGTGATACGGCCAGAGAAGCAATTATATCCCTTAGTGAAGAAGCAACCCGCAAGGCAGAGGTCATGAGAGTAGAAACCTATCTTTACGGCATCATGATTGAAACAGATATGGACGAATAAGCCGGAACAGGCAGAAAGGAACACCATGAAAAAGCAAAACGGAATGATGTATCCCCGCCACAAGTCCACAGCGCAGAAACCGGTAAACTGCTGTATCTGCGGAAAGCAGCTTGCACCTGCAGAAGCGTGGTACGATGTGGACGGCGACAATTACGCCATAACCCAATCCGCCCCGCCTTATTGCGTGGTATGCAAGGACAAGAAAAAGAGATGGCCAAAATAAAAAGACGGACTTTGCGTCCGTCTTTTCTGCATTTTAGCGGGGATTTTTTGAAGTATAGTTGCAGTTTTTTCAGCGTTAATTGCAAAAAACGCTGATTTTTTTGTGTTAGCTTTTTTTATTTTCCCCTTGGTAGAATCGTTCACAAAATAATGGTATATTAGGTGTTGAGTTTTTCGTACATTTCTTCTTTCCCGATGATTCCCATGACATACAATTCAAGAATGGTTTCGACGTAGACAGCCTTTCTTTCCTTGTATTCTTCTTCTGTTATTTCCCTGTCCATCAGCATCTTTTCAAGGTGTCCCAATGCGTTCACGCTGTTTCACCGTCCTTTTTGCCGACTATCGTAATTCCATAGCTTTTGCGCTTGGCTGATCCCATTTGACCGTGACCCCCGAGGGCTTTGTCAATGGCATTCAGGGCGCAATAATGGCTTGCGTAAAGGTTATCATCTCCCGGAATGGTGGTTGTCCATCCTTTCGGGCTTCCATAAACCATGTGTTTTCTGTACTTTATAGGCTTGTATGTTCGGGGTTTGCTGTCCTTCCATACGATTCGCATAATATCAATCCTTTCAATTTGAGATTGATATATATCATGGTGGCGCAATAAATGTAGCACAACCATGATATATACCGGTGGCAAAGCCGTATTCCTGAAGGTTATTTCAGGAATACATCAAGGATAAATTCTTCATCATTCTCCCGGCTGAATTCAATCTTGTCAATGATCCGCTTCAGATATTCGTTTTTGACATCCGCATCAAGCGTTTCATCAAGCAGAGCATCAAGCGCATCTGACAAATACATGATTCTTTCTTGGTATTCTTCTTTTTCCGGGATAGAATCTTCCAATTCATCCATCTGCTTTCTGATGGCTTCAAGGCGGTTATTGTTGACGGCTTTCCGCTGAACAAAATCGTTGTCCGAAATCTTTTCATCTTCCCACGCATCAAACAGCTTGGCAAGTTTCTTTTCAATCTTTCGCTGTTCCGCTTGCAGGGCTTCAATTTGCGCCGTGATCGTGTTTTCGTCCACATCCGGCAAATTGTCAATCTTCATTTCAAACTCTTCAATATAGAGTTTTAGAGAGTGAGCAACGGCATTCATAACATCCGATGCAATGACTGACTTCACCTTGCATTTTGTGGATTGCCTGTGCATATAGCGTGGGGATGTTGTTGGTTTTTTCTCCCAAGCCTGATATGCCATTGTGTGACCGCAGTTTTTGCACCGAAAAATCCCTGCAAGCGAGTTTTTCAATTTCAAATTTGCTTTTGTTCTGTCACTATGGAATTTTGCCGAAGCTGCTTTGAATGTTTCTTCGTCAACAATGGCATAATCTTTGTGTTTCCCTTCATATTCCATGTAATGGTCAGTATGATTGGAGCGTGGGCGGCTTGTTACCAATTCCCCGTTGACCATTGTTTTCACTTGCATTCGGTCATTCCATTTGACCTTTCCCATATAGGTCGGATTTGTTAAAATGGTTTTGATGGTAGCACCCGACCATTCAGCATCCCCGGTGTATGTCGGAACCCCCATTGAATCAAGCCTTTCAGCAATCTTTCTGGCGGAAAGATTTTCATTGACAGACCATTCAAAAATCAGCTTGACAAATGGTGCTTCTTCGGCGTTTGGAATCAGTGTGCGGGCGGTTTTGGTTTTCAAAATATCGTAACCATAAGGCCGATATGACCCCATGTAATTCCCTTCAACAACCGCTTGAATTCGTCCACGATCCATCCGGCGTTTTATCATTTTGTATTCCCGGCGTGACATGAACAACTCAAATTCCATATATTCTTCGTCGTCATGGTTGTTCGCCACATCATAAACCTTTGTCGGAGTGACCACCAAAAGCCCTTGATTTCGGTTTGCGTATTTCAGGCAGTCCATGATAATCTGTGCATCGCCCTGACTTCCACGTGAAAGACGGGTTACTTCGATGATGATTATTCCCCGGTATTTCCCAGCATAGCAATCCTCTATCAGTTTGTTGATTTCCGGGCGGTCTTTGATGGATTCCGCACCTGAAACAATTTCCTGATAGATTTCACCTACATACATTCCTTTCCTTGCGGCAAGTTCCGTGAGGATTTTTTTGTGCCTTGCCAGCGTTTCACCTTCGCCCAGCTTTTCCGCTTCAAGGTCGGCACGACTTTTCCGCAGATAGATTGCCCATACATCAATGTGTGGCAGTGCCGATTCAACAGCATTGTTTTGCTCAATTACTGTCACATTGCTTCACCTTCCTTTGTGATATCTTGATGTGCTGCGTTGTTTTTTTGTAGGCATCACCACCTTTACGTTTCTTTCGTCATGCCACTGATTACAGATTTATAGTAGTTGTGCAGGGCAAGCAGTTCGTCTTTGTGCTGTATTTCCTTTTTTAACAGTTCAATTTCGGTAGTGAGTGCGGCCACCTTCGCTTTCAGCATTTCATTTTCTGCGATAGTTAAATCACGTTCTGCTTCCACAACATCAACGTTTTCCTTTATATCAACAAGTTCTTTCGTGGCAACAATTACGCCAGTATCGGCAAATATGTCGCCAAGACCATAGCCGAGAGCCTTGACGATAATGTCAAGCGTGTCTGCGTATGGATGGTCGGTTTCGCCCGAAAAGATACGGCTGACCGTCCGTTCCGGCAAGGATGTTTTCTCAGCTATCTGTTTTACGGTCATTCCCGTCTTTTTCTTTAATTCTTTTAGGTTATCAAGCCACATAACTTACAACAATGTCCTTTCCATGGTATAAAGTTGTCTCTTTAGGGATACACTTTGCTGTTTTGGCGTGTTAAAGTTGGGTATTAAACGGCCAAAGTTGGGTATTGATTTTACAAATTCGCCGATGTAGAATAACGGCAGAAAATTCAAGCAGCTTTCCGATCCTTGCTTCCGTGGTGGTATCATTTCACCGGGAACAATTTCCATTGCATTCAGCGTATTCCCAGTTTAGA
>JAEIGA010007457.1_pt1 | contig 16623 bp, 23 predicted proteins | sample 9270691 | NCBI WGS metagenome assembly JAEIGA01 (sample SAMN17057246, study PRJNA624740) | gut metagenome | biome: biome; isolation source: fecal sample | host: Bos grunniens | place: China: Xizang | collected 2019
ATTTACACACAAGAGGTTTTCAAAGTGAGTGAAATTAGAGAAATCAACGAAGAATATGCATTGATAGCAAATGAGCTTATTCAGACCGATAAAGCACTTGAATATATACGAAATAGTGATGTGTGCATCATATATTTGAGTTCTGATTGGGAGAAAAAGAGCAAAGGCAGGATGATATTTGGAGAATGCGAGAAGGTTCCTGATAAATGGAAATGGTCAGTGCCATGCGATTTCACAATCACTATATTTGAGCCAAACGTGGAAGAATTTACAGAAGAACAGTTACGAATCCTGATTCTGCATGAATTACTCCATGTGGGAATCGAAATAGACGGAAACGAAGAAAAATATTATGTCGTTCCTCATGATATCGAGGACTTCAGAATCATTCTTGATAGATATGGAGTGGATTGGAATGAGCCGACTTGAAAAACTAAAAGAATTAGAAGAGGAACTATATCAAGCAATGAAGAAGGCAAACAGCCGAAGTATTGCAGCTATATCGAGACAGTATAGAGAGACTATAAGAGAAATCGAAGAAATAGAGGGTGGCAATGGCGAAGAAAACGAAATCGACAAACTCCTTGCCGAATAGGTACGGAAGTCAAGAGCCAACATATCGGATTGCACCAAAATACGAAACAACGGAACTGAGAGCGGTCAGGCTATTAAAAGCAGGTGGACTCCTTTTAGATCCTTGGCAATCAGAAGTTATTGACGATTGGATGGCATATAATCCCGGTGGAAAGTGGATTTGCAAAACTTGCGGCGGTTCGGTTCCCAGACAGAACGGAAAATCATTGCTTTTGCAAGCAAGATCAGATGTTGGAATGTTGACACGTTCCGAGAGAGTTTTATATACGGCACATTTGCAGAAAACAGCAACGGAGACATTTGAGGAAATGGCTTCGTTTTTTGATTCTGCTCAATTACGCAAATATGTGAAAGACATTAAGACGGCTCTTGGACGTGAACAGATTATTCTGACTAATGGCGGCAGAGTAAAGTTTTTAGCCAGGACAAGAAATGGCGGTAGAGGTCAACATGGTGACTTGTTGATATTTGATGAAGCACAGGAACTTGATGAAGATCAACAGGCTTCTTTTATTCCGGCAATATCAGCAAGTTTAAATCCGCAGACCATTTATACAGGGACTCCGCCTGATAAACCTGACATCGGTTCTGTGTTTCGAGCCATAAGAAATGCCGCTTTGAACGGAAAAACCAAATCAATGGCATGGTTCGAGTTCTCCGTAAAAGAAATCGGAGACGTTCGTGACATGAAGCGATGGTTTGACACGAATCCGGCTTTGGGACGCAGAATTCTCATTGAAACGATTGAAGGTGAGCTTGAGCAGATGCCTGATGATACTTTTGCACGTGAGCGCTTAGGCTTCTGGACTCCAATCCATACTCAGAAACAGGATTTTGCAATAGATAAAAATGCATGGGAGCAATGCAAGTCGGAAGAGTTAAAACCAGAAGGAAAAACAGCTTATGGCGTAAAGTTTTCACCGGATGGCGCAGAAGTATGTCTTTGCGGAGCCGTTATTCCTGAAAACGGAATTGCAAGAGTATCTTTGATTGATCGTAAGCCGACTGGATTAGGCACACAATGGCTTGCTGATTGGCTCAATGAAAGGCATGACAAGGCAGCATGTGTTGTCGTGGATGGTAAGAACGGTGTTGATGTCTTGGTTGATAAGATATGTAACACTTGGGTATATAAAGGATCTGTCATAAGACCGAGTTCAAAAGAAGTGATTGCAGCGGTCAGCATGTTAACAGATGCGATAAATGAACAAAAAATAACATGGTACGCAAAACAAGACGCTTTGAACAATAGTGCCATAACTTCGATTAAAAGACCAATCGCAGGTGGATGGGGGTTTGGCGGAGAAGATTCAGCACCGATTGAAGCATGTTCGCTTGCTTTTTGGGGTGCGAAGACAACAAGGCGTGATCCAAACAAAAAAATGCGTATTGGATAACAAGAGGTATTGAAAATGTTATTTGAAATGTTACCGACACAAATTGCTGGGTTTCCGGCTGTGGAAGCAGACAAAATGGCGCAACTTATTGATGTATTCCAGAAGCATGAATCATCAAATGCGCAGAAAAACAAATATTACGAAGGGAAAATCACTCTGAACGATGTCAATCTGGGTTTGGCATTGCCGGATGGCATGAGAGGTCTTGAAGTTGGCTGTGCTTGGGGTGCGAAAACAGTTGATGTGCTTGCCGCAAGGTCATTATTCGATGGATTTGTCGGAGCAAACGGCAATGAGATCGAACAGCTTGACAAGATTTGCATTGATAATGATTTGATCGCTGAATATGCAAAAGCATGTCGTGACGAACTAAAATATGGTTGTACTTTTGCAACTCTTTCTGCTGATGATGAGATTGGTTGCAAAATCCGTTTTCATTCTCCTCAGACGGCTGCCGCATTGTGGAACGGTGAGAAGGGACGTATAGATTGTGGCTTCGCAATAATTGATACTGTTCCCGACAATGACACAATGTCGTGGACTCCTTCACTCATTTACTATTATACCGATACTTCGGTTTGGGAATTGAGAAAGAGCCAGGGAATGTGGTATGCGACAGAGCATCGTCACAAAATGGGTAGACCGCTCATGGAAGCGCTTATCTGGAATGCAACAAGCAATAAGCCGTTTGGACGATCAAGAATAAAAGAGCCGGTAAGAAGATTGATTGATGGTTATGTAAGAACTATCGCAAATGCAACAATCGGATTGGAATTTGCTACTTCGCCTCAGAAATATCTGCTCGGTGTTACGGATGAGCAATATGATGTCATAGTTAATCAGAAATTCAGACAGTATGTAGGTTCAATCATAGCGAGCACATACAATCCTGAAACAGGTGAAAAACCTTCATTTGGACAGTTAACTCAGGGATCAATACAGCCACATGTTGAAATGGTTCGAGTATTGGCAACACAGTTTAGCGCTGCAACCGGATTGAGTGTTACAGACACAGGCGTTGTTAACGAAGCAAATCCGACAAGTTCCGATGCGATTCTTGCTCAGAGCCAGACATTGATTGGTATGGCTGAACAGTTGAATATAAGCAATGGTGATTCCTTGAGAATCATTGCTCTTATGGCAACGGCTATAACAAACGCTATATCGTATAGTGAATTAAGCGATGAGCAAAAAGATGTTATAGCGCATTTTAAGAATCCTGCGATGCCTAGCGTGGCTGTTACGGCTGATGCGGCAATCAAAATTGCGTCTGCGAGAGAGGGATTTGCAAACACAGATACGTTTTTGGAAATGATTGGCTTTGACAAAGCAGACATCAGAAGAATTAAAAATCAAGAGCGTGTTAATCGTGGATTAAATACGGTATTGGAAATGACAAATGAGAATCAGTAAACAAGCTTGGAGAAATTATGCCATACAACTTAATGCTATTAATTCAAAAGCGGCTGAAGAACTATTTCAATGGATTGCAACTTGGGGCGTTGATGAAAACGGATTAATTTTGGACAATATAGCAACAGAAGCTGTTGATAAGTTTAACAATTCATTTATTGATGAGTGCAATTACATTGTCAAAAAATATGGCGATGCAAGCGGAGCGTTATCAGCTACAATGTATGATACAATTGCAAGTTTGGAAGGTGCTGCGGTTGATGCGGCTGTAATTGCAGATGCAGTTCCTATATCAGATATTTATAAAACAGTTAATGGCGTTTTAAAAACATCGCACAATCCGGAAGAAATGACAGGAGCGGTCAGCCGACTTGTTAAAAGAGTTGGTGCAGATACAATGTTGCAAAACGCAAAAAGAGACAACGCCGAGTTTGCTTGGATTCCAATCGGAGATACTTGCGCATTCTGCATTGCTCTAGCATCAAGAGGATGGCAAAAAGTCGGAAAAAAAACATTTAAAAACGGACATGCGGAGCATATTCATTCAAATTGCGATTGCAATTACGCTGTAAGATTTGATCGTAAAAGCAGTGTGGATGGGTACGATCCTGACAAATATTTGGAAATTTATAACAGTGCTGACGGAAGCACACCAAATGAAAAGATAAATTCTATTCGTAGAATGATGAATAGAAAAACAGGAGAATTATCTAGCGAAGAATACGCCATTGCGACTGAATATTGGAAAAAACTTAAAGAATATCCATTAGACGGCAAAGAAAAAGAGCGGATTTATGAACTGTTTGATAATAATCTTTCGGCAGAAGAAAAACAAATGGCTTTAGTTAATAGACCATTTGGAAATAATAGATATTATGCTGTACATAAAGGGCATAATCAGTATAAAATATATAATGTAGAGCCGATTGAACATACAGATAATATTGTTGATGAAGTTCTAACAGAAATGTTTGGATATAATTGGCAGAGGTATTTGGATGAATAAAGAGAAGTTAAAAGAATTAGCTGCTGTTGCCATGGATTATTTGAAAAGCGAGAAAAAAACTGTTGAATTAGTTCAATGGGCATCAATAAAAGATACAAGAGCATCTAAAATGATTGAATATTTAAAGAATAATCCTGAAGATATTTCAGATGCCAAAATACGATATGAAATGTGTAAAATAGTCGCTGACGAATTAATGTAAAAAAATATAAAGATAATTAAAGCAGAGGTTAAAACCTTTGCTTTTTTTATACCATAAAACGGCTACGTGAGCCAATCACGGATAATCACTCAGGAGAGGTAATTGAATAATGGAAAACAAAGAAACTGTGAATCAGGGAACAAACAATGCAACAGAACAGGCAGAAACAAAGTCATTCTCACAGGATGAAGTGAATGCAATTGTCAAAGATCGTCTTGACAGAGAACGTGCGAAGTATGCCGGATTTGATGACTTTAAGGCAAAAGCCGAAAAGTATGATCAGATGGAAGAAGCAAACAAAACGGAGCTTCAGAAAGCAACGGAGAAAGCAGAGAAGCTTGAAAGCGAATTAAACGCTTTAAAGACTGCTGAAGCCATCAGAACAATCAAAGATAAAGTTGCACAAGAGACAGGAGTGCCGGCAAGTTTATTGACAGGACAGACGGAAGAGGAATGCAAAGAGCAAGCACAATCAATTCTTGCATTTGCAAAACCTTCTGAATATCCCAAATTAAACGATGGCGGCGAAATTCAGAACAAACCAAATGCAAGCACAAGACAGTCATTTGCAGACTGGGCAAATAAGGCATTTGGATAATATTAAGGAGGAAAAAATCATGGCAGTAAGTGGACAGCCTACAAACAGAACAAGCGTTGATCTCCCTGTTGACGTATCAAGAGAGATTTTGCAGAAAACACAGGAGTCATCAGCAATAATGAGACTCGCAAGACAGATTACTCTTCCCGGACGCGGAACAGCAATCAATGTAATTACAAGCGATCCTGAAGCTTCATGGGTTGGAGAGACAGCAGCAAAGCCGGTATCAAATCCCGGACTTGAAACAAAGATCATGAGAGCATATAAGCTCGCTGTTATCGTTCCTTTCTCAAATGAGTTCAGGCGTGATCTTTCAGCTCTTTATGACGCACTTGTTGAGCGTCTTCCCGGAGCACTTGCAAAGAAGTTTGATGCAACCGTTTTTGGTAACGGTGATAAGCCCGGTAGCGATTTCGATAACTTTGCTTCAATAACAGCACAGAGTCTTGCATCTGATGTATATCAGGGACTTGTTGCAGCAGACACAGACGTTGCTCTTCATGGTGGCGTTATAAATGGTTATGCTATATCTCCTCAGCTTCGTGGAATCCTTCTTGGAGCAGTAGATACATCAAAGAGACCGTTGTTCATAAACAACACATCAGAAGGCGCAGTTCCGATGCTTCTTGGTGCAAAGACATATTTGAGCAAGGGTGCTTTCAAATCTGGCAATCCTTCAGTTGTTGGTGTTGCAGGTGATTGGACTCAGGCAATGTATGGAACCGTTGAAGGCGTAAAGATCGATTATTCTTCAGAAGCTACACTTGATCTGGGTGAAGGAAATACTATCAACCTGTTCCAGCAGAATATGTTTGCAGTTAGAGCAGAGATCGAAGTTGGTTTCCGTGCCGATACTTCAGTATTTAACGCTCTTACAGCAACAGGCGTTCCTTCGGTATAAAAGATGGTTCAATTCGTCAATCCTATTACAAAGACTGCAATGTGGGTGGCGGATGACCGGGTTGAAGAGTACAAAGCGGCTGGATATTCTCTAGCCGCTATAAATACTCCGAAAACTGAGGGAAAACCCACGGTTAAGGTCGAGACAAAGGAAATTACAAAAAAATCAACATCAAAAAAGAAATGAGGTGATTTGATGGCTTACGCAACATATCAAGACGTTCAAGCTCGCATAAATCGCACATTGACAACGGACGAGCAAGCTATCTGCACAACATTACTTGATGATGCCGGAGTTATTATTGATTCATTCAATGCTAATGCGTCAGCGGATATAAAAAAGATTGTATCATGTCGTATGGTTGTCCGTTCAATTGGAGACGGTACAGATTATGACATTCCGGTAGGAGCAACGCAAGGATCAATGTCAGGACTTGGATATTCACAGAGTTGGACAATATCAAATGGCTCAACAGGAGAGTTATATCTTTCTAAGCTTGAAAAAGAACTACTCGGAAGAGGAAATGCAATCGGATCTTATTCTCCAGTTGAAGAATTGGCTCCAAGGATAGAGGGTAATTGACATGAAGGGTACAACAGTACAGTTGGTGATAACGACAACAACTTCATATGATCCATTCGGAAATCCGATTGAAGAAGAGGTCTTAAAAAACATCGATGACGTATTGGTTGGTCAGCCGACAACGGACGATATCACAACAACAACGGAACTTTACGGAAAGCGTATTGAATATGTCCTGGGTATTCCTAAAGGAAACACAGATGATTGGATAAACAAGAAGGTTTATATATGGGGAGAACCATATATGACATTTGGATATCCGATAACAGGAGAACAGTCAAACATCCCATTGCGATGGGGAAAGAATGTAAAGGTTGAACGATATGGCGGATAAAGTCAAGTTTGAGCTGAACAGAAACGGTGTCCGAGAGTTGCTTCGCTCAGATGAAATGATGGGCATTTGCAAAGAGTTTGCAACAAGATCGGTTAGTGTTCTTGGTGTTGGATATGATATTTCAACACACACCGGACGCAATCGAGTCAATGCACAAATTGAAGCAAAAACATTTGAAGCAAGAAGGGACAACGCAAAAAACAATTCCATATTGAAGTCATTAAGGGGATAAAAGCATGATTGAGGTCACAGTTTTAAACTACTTAAAGACAAGAACAAATCTGCCGGTACATTTGGAAGTTCCCAAAGATGAGCCTCAAAGCTTTTATAAGATTGAGAAGACCGGCAGTTCTTTAGAGAATCACATATATTCAAGCACATTTGCAATACAGAGTTATTCTGATTCGATGTATAATGCTGCGGTTATGAACGAAGACTTGAAGAGTTTTATGCTTGATGGTCTTATTGAGTGTTCAGACATTGTAAGCGTTAGTTTGAATAGTGATTACAATTACACAGATACAACAAAAAAACGATACAGATATCAGGCGGTATTTGATATCGTTCATTATTAAGGAGGTTTATTATGGCAAACATAGCAAGCAATGTTAGTGCCGGAAAACCCAAATTGACAGGTGCTATTTGGGTAGCTCCGAAAGGAACAAGCTTACCTGATGACACAGCGGATTCACTCGCTGCTGCTTTTGCATGTCTTGGCTATTGTTCAGATGCTGGACTTGTAAATGCCACGAATCTTGAATCAAATGATGTCAAAGCTTGGGGCGGAGATACAGTTATGAGTATTCAGACATCAAAAGACGATACATTCCATTTTGTTCTTTTGGAAGTATTGAATGAAGATGTAATGAAGTTTGTATACGGATCAGAAAACGTATCAGGTGATCTTACTGATGGTTTGACGATTAAAGTAAACAATTCTGATGTACCGGAAGTTGCAATCGTTATTGACATGATTCTTCGTGACAATACTGCAAAGAGGATCGTTATTCCTGACTGCAAGATTTCAGAAGTCGGAGATATAACATACTCTGACACTGATGCTGTTGGATATGAGACAACAGTTAAGTGTATTCCTGATACAGATGGTAATACGCATTATGAATACTTAAAAAAGGCTGTTGTTTCAGCTTAATCTGGTTAAATGAAGAGAGGATTATCACATGAAAGTCACAACAAAGAACAAATTCAGTATTGATGTAAACCCGGAAAAAGCAAAAGATTGGAGATTTGCCAAGGCTCTTGCTTTGATGGATTCAGAAGATGATAGCGAGAAGTTGAAAGGAGCGGCGATTGCGGTTCCTTTTTTATTGGGCAAAGACGGTGAAGAAAAACTTATGAAGCATCTGACAGATAAAGATGGCTTAGTAAGCAGTGCTTCTGTTCTTTCCGCATTTACAGAGATCGTTAATCTTCTTGGTGAAGAGGTAAAAAAATCATCATCCTCGCTGGAATGATCGCTCTAGACGAGGATGCGTTAATATGTGACTTTGCGGAGACATATCACATATACAGCATATACAGTATGCCTTGCGAATATATCGCTAAGCTTGCGTATGGTCTTCGTGAAGATTCACGGATAAAGATGAAGGCAAATGATCTGAGAATAGATATCAGAACGATACTACTCGCTCATTTGGTTGATAATACTGCGATCAATGTTTGGATGAAGTCACAGGACGCTCAAAACAACAAGAACAGACCAAAATCAATGGTCAGCATCTTGTTACATCGTGAAACGGAAGATGACACGTTGAAATTTGAGAGCGGTGACGATTTTATCAACATGTGGAGACAAATCAATGGCAACTGAACTAGGAAAAGCATACGTCCAAATAGTACCATCTGCAAAAGGAATAAGCGGTAGCATATCCAAAGAATTGGCTGGTGAATCAACAAGCGCCGGAAAGAGCGCAGGTTTGAATATTGCCGGAGCCATTAAGAGTGTATTGGTTTCTGCCGGAATAGGAACGGCTTTGAAATCGGCTCTTGATGCTGGTGGAGATCTTCAGCAATCTTTCGGCGGTCTCGATACCATATATGAATCTGCATCGGATCAGATGAAGAAATTTGCAGCAGAAGCAGCCACAGCCGGTATCTCTGCCAATGATTATGCTGAACAGGCTGTATCATTTGGTGCAAGTCTTAAACAGGCTTTTGGTGATGACTTGGAAGGAGCGGCTAATGCTGCCAATACAGCCATCATGGATATGGCTGATAATAGTGCCAAAATGGGTACAGATATTGCTTCTATCCAGACTGCATATCAGGGATTTGCAAAACAGAACTATACTATGCTGGATAACTTGAAACTTGGATATGGTGGTACAAAATCCGAAATGGAACGTCTCTTGAAAGATGCCGAAAAGCTTTCAGGAGTCAAATACGACATGAACAATCTTGGTGATGTTTATGCCGCAATCCATGTAATACAAGAAGATTTGAACTTGACCGGTGTTGCAGCAGAAGAAGCATCTACCACATTCTCTGGTTCAATGGGAGCCATGAAAGCAAGTCTGACCAATCTGCTTGGAAATTTAGCACTTGGAGAAGATATACGTCCTGCTTTAAGAACCTTGTCTGATACTGTGTTTACGTTCCTTTTTAAAAACTTAATGCCGATGATTGGCAATGTTTTGAAAGGGATACCGACATTGCTTGAAGGTTTGGGCGGAATGATTATCAGAGGTCTAAATGTTATATCCAACAATTCGGGTGAAATAATTCAGATTGGTCTTGATATTGTCATGGGTATTGTTGAAGCAATTGTTTCTGCACTTCCATATTTGGCAGAAGCAGCAATTAATCTGGTTATGGCTTTGGGCGATGCTTTAATGAATACAGATTGGATATCAATCGGTCAAAACCTTATTTCATCGTTGAGAGATAGTCTTGACTTAGCAGCAGGTGAAATACTTGGAGAGGATACAGCAACAATCGATTCATTTATCAATGCATTGCTTGATGGTATTAGTTCGTTATTGGAAACAGGTGTTGAACTTATAACAGGTCTGATTGATGGTATAGCTTCGGCATTACCTAATATATTAACAATTGCAGGTGATGTATTGCTTACGTTGGTATCAGGTCTTTTGGATCATTTACCTGACTTGTTAACGGCAGCAGTCGAGATTATTTTGGCTCTTGTTAATGGAATAGCTGACAATATAGGAAAGATAGTAGATATTGCCGGTGAAATATTCGCAAAGCTTATTACTACAATAATTTCTCATTTGCCGGAGATTTTGGAAATTGGTATTACGCTAATTGGAAGATTGATTGCCGGTATACTTCGAGCGATACCTGATATCCTTATGGCTATACCGCAAATCATAAAAGCAATTATAGATACTTTTGCAAAAGTTGATTGGCAGTCAGTCGGCAAAAACATAATTGAAGGCATTAAGAAAGGTATTATTAATGCAGTTGATCTTGTTGTTAATGCCGCAAAAAACGCGGCTTCGAAAGCTTATGAGGCAGTTCGTAATTTCTGGGGCATTGCGTCTCCAGCGAAAAAAGGTGCATATCTTGGTTCAATGTTTGATGCCGGTATAGTTGGTGGTATCGAAGATAACGCAGATGATATCACGAAAGCAACGAACAAGATGGTTGATGATGCATTTAATCAGATTGCATTGCCTCAGCCGACATTTAACGTGGCTCCGCAGAATAGCGGCATGGGTGGAAACATAACGCTCAACATGACGATCAACGGAGCAGAAGGACAGGACATCAACGCTCTTGCGGACATTATACAAGAGAAGATAAACAATGCTGTATTCAGACAAGGAGCGGTTTATGCTTAGAAATGATTTTTTGACGTTTGATGATGTCAACACAAAAGATTTTAATGTTGGCATCTATGGGAATCAGCTTGCAAATCCGCCAGAACGTGACCGGGAGTACGTAAGTATTCCTGGTAGGAACGGCGATTTGATAATTGACAACGGAAGATATAAAAACATAACGCTGAATTATAAAGCGTATATTGTGCGAGATTATGTTCCGAACATTGAAGGATTGCGAAATGCTCTCAATTCAAAGAGAGGTTATAAGCGGTTGGAAGATACGATCAATGTAGATGAATATCGTCTTGCGGAGATCTTGCCGTTTGAGATTGAAGAACACGGAGTCTTGAAGGCTGGTGAATTTACAATATCTTTTAATTGTAAACCACAGAGGTTCTTGAAAAGCGGAGAGATGCCAATTGTCTTTTTAACGAACGGATCACTGTACAACCAGTTTATGCCTTCAAAACCTAAAATAAGGGCATATGGAACCGGAACACTTACAATAAACGGTGTCAGCGTTGAAGTAACAACGGCAGATGATTACACAGACATAGACTGTGAACTTCAGGAAGCATACAAAGACACAGTTGCAACAAATTGCAATGGAAACATCATTCTTGTGGATGGTGTGTTCCCGGAGTTGGCAAATGGTGAAAATACTATCAGTTTTAGCGGATTTACTCAAATTGATATTCAACCGAATTGGTGGATTTTATAAGAGGAGCGATATGAAGCCGATATTATTCAGCAAAAATGAAACAACATTTAATACAAACGGTTTAGGACGGCTTGAGTGTATAGATTGTCATGTTACGGAAGAGCGCAATGGACAATATGAACTTGAAGCGACTATTCCTGTTAATGGAGAACATGCAGAACTGATTGAAATGAATTCGATCATTGTTGCAAAGCCGAATCAGAGTTCAGCCGTTCAGCCGTTTAGAGTATATAAAATAACAAAACCATTGAACGGTAAATTTCAGGTATATGCACAGCATATCAGTTATCAGTTAAGTTATATTCCTGTTATGCCGTTCACAGTGCTTGCAGATGCTTCTGCTTGCAATAATACACTTCAAGGATTAAAAACAAACAGTGCAGAAGACAATCCTTTCACATTCTGGACAGACATTAATACTGTTGCATCATATGTGCAAACAGTTCCTGCGTCCGTCCGTCAGAGGTTAGGCGGTGTTGTTGGCTCTGTTCTTGATTGCTTTGGCGGTGAATACGAATGGGATAATTACACAGTCAAGTTATGGCAGAACAGAGGTCTCCAGACTCCGCAAGTCACATTGCGATATGGCAAAAATATCACAGACATAAATCAGGAAGAATATATAAGCAACACGATAACAGGCGTATGTCCTTATTGGGTTGACTCTGAAGAGCAAAACATTGTTACGTTGACAGAAAAGGTTGTTGAGAGCGAATATGCCGACAATTATCCGTTCAAACGTACAATTCCGCTTGATTTATCGACAGAATTTGAATCAGCTCCGACAGAGAATGAATTGAGAGCAAAAGCGGAAAGTTATCTTGAACAAAATGGCATTGGAATTCCGACAGTTTCAATTAAAGTATCCTTTATTAATCTTGCCGACACGGAAGAATATAAAGATATTGCAACTTTGCAGAGTGTGAGTCTGTGTGATAAGGTTTCCGTTCAATTTGAGAAGCTTGGAATTAGTTCAACAGCGAAAGTTGTAAAGACTGTATATAATGTCCTGGCTGAAAAGTACGATTCAATTGAGATCGGTTCAATTAAGACATCATTAGCGCAGACCATCACAGATACGAACGGAGCGATTGAAACTACGCTTGATAAGGCTTTGTTTGCTACAAAGACAGCAACTCAATGGCTGACAGGATCAAATGGTTATGTCATGGCAGTCAAAAATGATGATGGCTCATGGAAAGAGCTTTTGTTCATGGATACAAATGATGCAGAGACGGCAACCAATGTCATAAGAATAAACGAAAATGGCATCGGCTTTTCAAGAAACGGTGTTTCCGGTCCTTATCAGCAAGCATGGACTATGGATGGAAGGCTTGTTATTGGTGGCACTAATGTACCGAATATGACAATAACAGATGAAAATGGAGAGGTTGGAATATTAGACAGATATGGCTTGAGGTGGTATAAATCCGACACAAACTATCCTTTATTCTCGCTTATGACTAGTCCAGTAGGTGGACAATTGAAAATATATGATCCAGTCACAAATTCGCAAATAAGCGCTGGTAATATATATGTTGCTCATCAAAATTCAGGTAGACATGATGTAACAATTGAGGCAGCAGATATGGATGGGAATGACGCAATGTGTTGTTTGAGTGTTGCTAGAGACTATGGCACTTCAAAACATTCATATGTCTCAATTAGTCATTCTTACGAAGATGCAGCAGCAGGAAAACCGCCAAATATATTTGGAACACTTACGACCGATGTCCAAGTAAGTCTTGGTAGTTCGACACGAACATTAGTATTTGTAAACGGTCTTCTTACAGCAGTGAGGTAGAAAAATGCAGACAAAAAACCTTCAAATAGTACCAAACGGCGTTATGCCGAGAATAAATGTTTCACAATATGACAACGGCAGAGAAGTTCATTTTTTGCTTTATGATGGCTCCGTACCGTATATCACACCGGCAGGATCTTCTATCAGAGTTGAAGGCACAAAGAAAGACGGAACAGGCTTTTCATATATTTGTTCATACACTGGCAACAATGTGACGGTAATCATCAAAGAGCAGATGACACTTTTTGATGGTGAAGTACCTTGCGAGTTGAGAATTTCAAAAAATGATACAGACATCGGAACATTGAACTTCATTCTTGCGGTTGAAAAAGGGGCTTTATCGGATGATATTCCTATATCTGACACAGAGATTCCTGCGATCATAGAACTCGCAAAAGAAGAACAGTACAGTTCAGAGGCATGGGCAAGAGGAACGAGGAACGGAATTCCAGTATCAGAGGACGATCCAGCCTACCATAACAATTCAAAGTGGTATGCAGATCATAGTCAGGGCGGAAGTTTTGCGACATTATCTGATGTTGACATTTATCAGCCTATGGACGGACAAGTACCTGTTTATAATTCCATAACAGGGAAGTGGGAAAATGCTCAAGCTGGTGGCGGATTGTTGCCTCATTTCTATATTGATAGCGAAGCAGGAAGCACAGTTACAGTAGTTGCTCCGGATAGTAGCATTATTTATCCGACACAGATATCAAGTGGTCATTGGGAGTGTGATGTTCCAGATTATGGAGTTTATACAATCCATGCCGTTTTGAATGGTGATGATGCTGTAATTACACAGACTGTTGATGATGTAAAAGAATATCATATAACAGATGCTCATTTTTCATATGCATTAAATGTCTATGCTCCGACAGGTTCAACGATCAGAGTGACAGCAACAGGCGAGACATACACAGGCACAGGAGCCGGAAGTACAGCCGTACCTTTTGCATTACATCAGGCTAGCACAACGTATACGATTCAGGTAACGCTTGACGGACAGACAAAGAGTGATACTTTGACAACGCCTTCAACAAGCGGTGGTAGCGGTAGCAAGAACATCGAGTATGGCACGATAAATTTAACTTATGCAGATGACTTCAGAGGGCAGACAATCACTTGTAGCAAGAGCGGAGTAACGATAACGAAAACAGCTCCGAGTGGTGGTAATAGCATGGTATTTTATCCACCAGAGGCAGGTAACTACACGATAAGCGGAGTAGTAAGCGGAACAACGTATACAACAACGGCAGAAGTAACGAGTTTGAGTACGGCGGTTAGTGCGGATTTGCAGACACTACCAGACGGCAAGACAGTTCTTCCGACAGATGATATACAAACATGGCTTGCTTGTGCAGGAATAACAGATAAGTCATACACTACTTTGTCAGAAGTTTTGGCAGATTCGACAACATTACTCGCGTTAATGAGCGATGACAACGCAGTTGACTATCTTGTGAGGTCAACAACATGGGCGAGTGATATTACGGCAGACAGTACAGCCATGACTGATATAGGAGCTAATGATTATTGTGCAGATACTTTACTTGCGGATAACACATGGTTGAATGCAATTTGCAATAGCACATATTTTGAGAGCGTACTTAATACAAAAGTTCCTGTTATGACGAGTAATACGACTCCGAGTGGTGTTGTTAGCGCCAATATCGAATCAGGTACATATTATGCCTATAAAGCTTTTGATAATAATGATACGACTTTCTGGATGCCATCATCATCTACATTGAGTGATTATCATGATTGGATTCAATATGATTTTACAAACAATGTTGGTATTAATAAGGTTAGGATAAGAAGCGTAAATCCTTCTTATGCTGTAAATCTTAAGGCAAAAATTCAAGGCTCAAACGATAATTTTGCAACGGATTCACATGATATTAAGCTATTTAATATTCAAATAACCGTCAACCAAACGTATGATGAAACAATAACTTTTGAAAATGATAATACGTATAGATATTGGAGAATAGCTATTGATACTATGTATGTAACTAATGTTTATCAGTTCAAAATAAGCGAACTCCAATTCTATGGCAGAACGTCATCGTAAGAGAGGTGAGTTAAATGACAATAGAAAAGAGAGTAGAAAATCTTGAAAATCTTGTTGATGCCCTATCTAAAAAGATAGACAACAACAAATTCTACACAGATGCCGACATAAACGGCAACAGACAGAGTGTAACTAATATCACACCATACACAGAGACAAAGACCGCCTATTATGGCGAGATAGAAAAGACGTTCTACAACGTACCAACAGGCAATGTAACAGTCTTTGGTTTGTCACAGTATAACATGAGTCGAATTTCTGACAGGCTTGTTTTCACTTTTGAGCCATTGACAGAACAGACAGATATCACAATTTCAATCTTATAAGCAAAGGAGAAAAGAATTATGAAGTACGATGTTATTCAGAAAGTAAACGGCAATATAGTAGTTGTCAGCACATGGACTGACAATCTTTCAGGAGCAAAAAAAGCATTCCATGACAGATGCGCTCTCTTGTATTCAGATGCAGAGACAACAAGCGGTGTTGTGGCTATTCTCGATGACAATCTCGATGTTGTGGATGGTATGAAGGAGTTTATCGTTAAGGGGTAATATATGGCGGTTAGAAGATCACAAACAACCAGGTCTTTGACAAGGTATGTTGTGTTCAGTATTTTGATGCTGGTTATATACACAACAATAAGCCTTGTTTTTTTATGGCTTAATAAACCATTAGATGAAGCGTTGACAACAGGTGTGTTTGGCTTCTTCGGCGGTGAAATCGTGATGTGTGGGTTGATTAAACTATTCAAATTGAAAAGGGAGTGAGAAAGATGGAGACGGTTATAGCGGCATTGATTTCGGCGGCGGCGGCAATTATTGTTGGAGCAATTCAAAATAGTAAGACAAGGGCACTTTTGGAGTATCGCTTGTTGGAGTTAGAAAAGAAACAGGACAAGCACAACTCCGTTATTGAGCGGATGTATAAAGTCGAAGAAAAGACTGCGGTTCAAGACGAGCAGATCAAGGTTGCGAATCATCGCATTGACGACCTAGAAAGGAGTGTATGTCATGGATAAGTTGAAAAGCAGAAAGTTTTGGATATGTGTTGCGGCATTTTTAGGATCAATAGCGACAAGTATATCCGGTATCGTAACAGAAAACCAGACGATAATCATTATCGGTACAGTTTGCGGCATTCTGAGTGCGGCAATATATGCATTCTGTGAAGCTTGGGTTGACGGCAAGG